>TARA_B100000686_G_scaffold355385_1_pt1 | contig 76085 bp, 75 predicted proteins | sample TARA_B100000686 | Tara Oceans TARA_B100000686 (sample SAMEA2622733) | marine metagenome | biome: marine biome (ENVO:00000447); feature: marine epipelagic mixed layer (ENVO:xxxxxxxxx); material: "saline water (ENVO:00002010), including plankton (ENVO:xxxxxxxx)" | depth 150 m
GTCCTGATAAGACTGAGGTCCGTGGTTCGAGTCCACGCTGGCCCACCATTTTATACTCTACTTAAATATCCCATTTGAGTTCTTTGTGGACCGGTGACTTTTAATCTTAGCCTTACCTTTAGATACACGTCTTTTAGACTTCGAAGCGTCAATATATCTCCCTTTACCACGTCCCTTGTATTGTGACGCTCTATCGCTACTTCGATATTTTTTAGAGCCCGGATCGATCACTGGTGTTTTGCCATAATTAACATCATCGATAGTTCGCCTATCAATTTTAGCTTTTAAAATAGCTTCTATTTGACGAACCATATACTCATCATTCGGGACAACAAACGTCAAAGCTTCGCCTTTGTTTTTAGCCCGACCTGTGCGTCCAATGCGGTGTATATAAGCGTCCACAGTATTTGGCATGTCAAAATTTATCACATGCGAAACTTCTGACACGTCGATTCCCCTTGATGCTATGTCAGTAGCCACCAAAATGTCGTATTTACCGTTTTTAAATCCATTTATTGCCTGGTTCCTTTTGTTCTGAGATAAATTACCTTGTAAAACAGTTACTTTATAATCCCTATTAGCGAGGTCAGCGGACACTATTTTTGCTCTATGTTTGGTACGGGTAAAAACAATTACACGACCGGTGGCGGTTGTTTCCAAAACTTTAAACAAGCATTTTGACTTGATCTTTTCATTCATTGGATATAGGGCATGAGATACCGTTTCGGCTGGTGAAATAACCCCTATTTGAACTGTTTTCGGGGATTTAAGAATATCCTGTGCCATGGCTCTTATAGCTTTCGGCATCGTGGCTGCAAAAAACAAGGTTTGTCTCTCAGCAGGTAAATAATTAAGTATTTTTCGTATATCTGGGAGGAATCCCATATCACACATGGTATCTGCCTCATCTAAAACTAATGTGTCTACTCCAGACAAATCAATAGTTTTGTCATTCAGGTGGTCCAATAAACGTCCCGGGCAAGCAACAACTATATCGGGAGATCGTGATAACTTAGACTCCTGAGGACGTTTGTTTACACCACCGTAGACAGACAAGCTTCTAGATTTGGTATATTTTCCTAAATCCACAGCTGTTTTGTTTATTTGATCTACTAGTTCGCGAGTTGGAGCTATTACCAAGGCACTAATCTTCTTTGTGCGGCTATTATGAATCTTGTCCAATATGGGTAACATGAATGCTGCTGTTTTGCCCGTGCCAGTTTGAGCCAATCCTAATACATCATGTCCTTGCATTGAAACAGGAATTGTTTGAACTTGTATAGGGGTGGGTTCAACATATTTAGCATCTCTTATTGCGTCCAAGAGACGATGGTTCAAACCCATATCTTCAAACTTCAGTGTATTCTCCTAAATTAATATTTCCAATCAAACATTTATTTAAATATTAAATCTTCAGGAAATAACTATTTCTGCAAAGCGTTGTGCATATGATATAGAGCATTAAACGAACAGTATACGGAAGTTAAGGTGTTAAATATAAATACATTAACAGGAATATTTTTTCATTGATGTGTGAGATTATATTACGTAAGAACATAAAATTATGTGATGTTTGTCTCAATTTCACTAGATAATTGTTCCCATTCTTTCTCTAACGCTTCAGATCGCTTTTGAAGAGTTTCATGCTTTAGACCTAAATTAGCTAGTTGCTCCGGATTGTCTATCTCTTTGGGATCAGTAAAAAACTTTTCTAGATTATTCATCTCAGAATTGATATTTTCAAGCTCTGATTCAATTGTTCTTATCCTTTGATTTAATTTACGCATTTTATTCACAGAATAACCCCGCGTACTTCTTTCTCGGTTATGTTTACCCTCCGATAATTGACTTGGATTAGATACTTTCTGCTGAATTGAATCGTGCTCGGACAACATTTTACTCATGCTGGATAAGTAACTCGAGTAATCACCTGGATACACAACAAGCCGTCCGTCTTCTATCCTTACGATTTTATTTGCGACTTGATGTATAAAAGTTCGATCATGAGTAATAAAACATAAAGTGCCTTGGTAGTCATTCAATGCATCAATTAAGATTTCTCTTGATTCAATATCAAGATGGTTTGTGGGCTCATCCATAAAAAGTAAATTGCTGGATTGAAGCAATAATTTAGCTAAAGTGACTCGAGCTTTTTCCCCTCCAGATAAAACTGATATCGTTTTATGTATATCATCACCTGAAAACAGAAATCCTCCCAGGATATTTCTCATGACTCCTCGCAAACCCCCTCCAGCGACTTCTTCTAATTCTTGTATGACCGTTTTTTCGGGATTTAAAAGTTCAAGCAAATGTTGAGCGTAATAACCGGTTGTTACATTATGTCCTAATTTCCTTCCTCCACTGTCGAAATCTAAAACTCCTGCTAGTATTTTCAGAATAGTAGATTTACCAGCCCCATTAACTCCTAATAAAGCGACTTTATCTCCCCTATTCAAAGATAAATCTACTCCTTTGTAGACCACGTTCTTTCCGTATGATTTATTTAAATTCTCCAAATGTATTACTTCGTTTCCACTTCTTAGCGGTTCAGGGAAAGAGTACCTCACTCGCTTGGTGGCTCTTGGTATTTCTATCTTTTCAATTTTATCTATGGACTTTAACCTGCTTTGAACTTGTCTCGCCTTAGTCGCTTTTGATCTAAAACGCTCTACAAACTTCATCTGTTTCTTTATCTGCTTTTCAGTTCTAGCCGCAGTCGCTTGTTTAGTTCTCAAAACCTGTTCTCTCGATATTAGGTATTCATCATAATTTCCTTTTTGCATAACTACCTGTTCATCTTCTATAGCTAATATTGCTGTGGCGACGGCATTCAAAAATGCTCTATCATGAGATGTGACAAGAACAGCACCTTTAAAATTCAGTAAGTATTCTTCAAACCATAAATTTGCTTCCAAATCCAAATGATTGGTCGGCTCATCCAAGAGTAATAAATCAGGTTCATGAAAAAGTATCTTGCCCAAATAAGCTCTCATAATCCAGCCACCACTGAATTCGTTTATAGGTTTGCCAAAATCAACTTGCTTAAAACCCAAGCCTGACAAAATCATCTTTGCTTTATGCTCAGCGTTGTTCTGAGAATGAATCTCTAAATGGTCATTAATTTTTCCCATACGAGATAGTAGTGTTGACTGTGTCTGTTTATTGATTCCATTGGATAATAACTCATGAATATCCCTTAGCTCTTTTCGAAGCCCTAAAATTTCCTCGGGTTCTTGGCAAACCTCCTTTAACAACGGCCTGTTTTCAAACTTGTAGTTTTCCTGTTTTAAATACGCAACCTTACAGTTTCTCTTTAGTGATACTTTTCCGCGATCAGCAATAATTTCTCCAGCCAAGATATCCATTAGCGTTGATTTACCAGAACCGTTAGTTCCGACCAGGGCGATACGGTCGCCAGCAGAAGCATTTAATGAAAGGTCTGAAAATAAAATTTCATCCCCATAGCCTTTTGTAAGGTTATTTGCATTTAACATAACTACACTTTATTTAACTTTGGGTCCTTAACTCAACTAGATGTGAATCGAAAAGGTGAATAAAGTTTCTCAAGTTTTTCCATCAATTTTTGTTTCGAAATGAGACGGTTTTATTTCATTTTTTCATTTTTCCATAATATTCTTTCTTTCTTTAACATAAATAATTTATACTCTTTTTATGCTTAATATTAAGAAGCCGATCATATTATTTTCTTTGTTACTGACGTTACTTTGTCTAGGCTGCGATACTACTGAATCAATCGATCCATCTACGGCATCGAAGCTCAGTATCGAAAATAGTGAATCCAATATCGATAAAGATTCAGATGCAAAGCTATCATTAATTTTTAACGCCGGTCAGGAGTTAAAATCAAGAAGGGAAAAATTTGGTCTGTTAAAACTAAGTAATGGAACATTGATTGCAGCGACTGGACACTACGAATCTGCAAATATGTTAAGGGGTGGAGAATTTAGTAAAACAGCGGAGGTTTTTGACCCTGCTTCAGGCGAATGGACATTCACAGGTGAACTCACTGAAAGCAGACTTTCACCAGCAATATTTGAATTGCCTGACGGTAAAGTTATTTTGACCGGAGGTTTCCACCGAAAAAACGGGCCTTTGAATTCAACAGAAATTTGGGATCCAAGCACTGGAATATGGATATCAGGTCCGGAAATGATAAAAGCTCGTCATGAAATGAGCTATCTAAAACTAGAAGATGGAAGATTCATGGTAATTGGTGGAGGGACATATGATAGTGACGGTTTAGTTGTTTCGAGTAGTAAAGAAACTGAAATATTTGATCCTGAATTTGGAAAATGGACAGCTGCTGCTCCGATGTCTGAAAAGCGTTCAAATCATGTAGCGATAATACTGAATGACGGTAAAGTCTTTGTGGTAGGTGGAGGTAAACTCGATGGGCCTTATTCAAAATCGTCCGAAATATATAACCCAGATACGGATTCATGGAAAATAACAGCCCCCATGCTAAAAGGTCGAGTGGCTCATACAGCAACTTTGTTATCTGATGGCAAAGTTTTGGTAGTAGGAGGAAGAGGCAAAATAACAAAAGCTGAGATATATGATCCAAATTCAGACACATGGTCTTATGCCGGTGAAACCACCAAACCACGTGCTGGGCATGTATCAGCCCGCCTCAGCAATGGTTCAGTTTTAGTTACAGGTGGCTTAGGTTACTTGTCAGAAGTTGAGATCTATAATCCTACAGACTCTACATGGTCGGTAGCCGGCAATCTGCTCATTGGTCGCACAAATCATCAAGTTGCCGAACTCTCCGATGGACGTATATTGATAATTGGAGGAATAGGTACAGAAGGTATGCTTGCATCAGTTGAGATTTATGAACCCTAAACAACCGTATCCAAAAATAATCGATAGGATTTTTGAATCCACAAACACAATAGCGATTATTGGACTGTCTGATGATCCAAGCCGTTCCAGTCATCGTATAGGATCTTACTTACTCGATAATGGTTATAAAGTTATCCCAGTAAACCCAAACGTGAACTCTGTGTTTGGGATTAAAAGCTATCCTCATTTACGGCAAATCCCTCATCAGATTGACTTAGTAAATATATTCCGCAGGTCAGAACATGTACAGCCTGTAGTTAAAGATGCAATCAAAATTGGAGTTAAAAGTATTTGGATGCAAGACGGAGTTCAAGATACAAATGCCGAGAAAATGGCATTGAATGCAGGTATTATGGTGGTAATGAATGATTGTGTGTATAGACAACATAAGCTTAGGTTAGGAAGACCTAAATAATATGAAAGTTAATGAAATAGGTGAGTTTGAGCTGATTAGACTTTTGTCTAAAACACTGTCTGGCAACTACAAAAGCAACGAACTGAATACTAATTACAACGAGATCGTTGGCCTGGGTGATGATGCGGCTGTATGGGATGTTCCAGCAGGTCATCAGGCGTTCACTGCGGACGCCTTAGTAAACGATGTTCATTTTGATTTAAGATTCATCGATCCAGTGGATCTGGGCTGGAAGGCCATGGTATCTTCACAAAGTGATATAGCCGCTATGGGCTTCAGGCCGTTATTTACAACGGTATCTTTAGGTTTAAGTGGTAACGAAGAAGTGGATTTACTAACGAAAATATACAAAGGCATAGCCTATGCAAGCTCGCAATTCGGAGGCAAGGTTGTAGGAGGTGATACTGTAAAATCTGAAACATTGTTCATTTCCATATCCATGTTAGGCTATGATCCATCCAATGAATTTCGCGCAAATCCCCTCAAACGATCTTCTGCTAAGCCTGGGGAACTACTAGCAGTAACTGGGTCAGTTGGATCATCAGCTGGTGGATTACGAATTTTACTAGACAACACCGGCACTCTCCCACAATCTCAACAGCTAATCGAATCTCATATAAAGCCAAGACCTCAAATAGATACAGGAGTGTGGCTAGCTTCGAATGGCATACAATGTGCCGCAGATATTAGTGACGGTCTGCTGGCGGATTTAGCACATATATGCGAAGCCAGTAAAGTAGGCGCAGAGATTAAGATTGATGCACTTCCTGTAGATACAGATTTGAAATCTATTTTCCCTGCTGATTGGGAAGAACTATCCTTAAGTGGAGGCGAGGATTATCAACTTGTTTTCACAGGGACCAAAGAGTCAATTGATAAAGCAATTTCTTCTCTAAAAACCTCCGTTACTATAATCGGTGAAATAACTGATGATTATCCTGAGATAAAGGTATTAAACTCAAAAGGTTTGCATAGCAACTACACTTCGAGCGGTTTTAATCATTTCCCAAACACATAATTGGAGATTAACTAAATTGGAAAAAATACAAGTCGATATTACATCTGATGGAGATTCTAGGCCAAGCGAGATAATCTCGGATTTACGTACTATGGCTGAAGCATTGTTTTATCCAATGCAAATGTGCGGATTTTTAGACGAGTCTGACAGCATGCATCTCTGCCCGCAAATAGAGCGCAGGCAACCTTGTCCTCATGTGCTAAACGATAAAACTGTCGATCAAGAATCGTATCGAAAAACATTAGAGCGTGAAAGAAAAGCATCTTTAAGGGTGCATTACTCTCACGCAAACATAAGCTTATATCTGACTTAGCTTTCAGATAAATTTTCAAGCAAAAGGAATAATCATGGCTCGAGTCCCGTATGTAAAACGTGAAGATCTATCAGATCATCATAAACCTATATTTGATCAGGTAGCTAAAACGAGAGGTTCTGTCCAGAATGTATTTGGCGCTCTAATGAATAGTCCTGAGGGAGCTGAAGTAGTGACTTCAGTTGGTGAGTACATAAGGTACAAATCCAACCTTGACCCATCAATACGAGAAACAGCTATCTTGACCACGGCTAAGGAATTAAATAACAGTTATGAATGGGCCCAACATGAACCAGTTGCACGGGAAGTAGGGGTCAGAGATGAAGTTATAGATGCAATATTATCTGGTAAGGGTCCGATGGGCCTGCCTCCAAAAGAGGGGCTTTTTATCCAAGCTGCCAAGGAATTGGTACGTGATGCGACTTTAAATAAAAATACTTTCGATGCACTTGAACATTTATTAGGTCGTGAAATGACAATTGATTTAATAATAACTATTGGATACTACTCGATGGTAGCCCGAATCATTTCTGCACTCGATGTAGATTTCGATGACTGGTTAGATTTAAACAAGAAATTTAAAGATAATTAGAGACAGATATATTAAATTATTGAAATTAGTTATGTAGATTATATCATACATTTCACGAATCTATGATGTGTATCGTTGACATTAGAGGGCCGAGGATTTAAGCTTAAGGAGTATCGGTGTAAATGAGCAGTTAATCTCGTTTTAAAGAAAATTTAACCAATAACTTGAAAGCTAAACGTATTATTGCAACTAATGGACGATCTGATAACGACAAGGAAATAAAATTTGAATAACCAAGACCAAACAGACAACTCGACAGATCCAGTTATTGTGGCAGAAAACGTAACTAAAACGTATGATACTGGCCGGATCAAAGTCACCGCACTAAACAATGTAACCCTCAATGTTGAACGCGGCGAAATGGTGGCAGTCATGGGGCCTAGCGGTTGCGGTAAAACAACACTATTAAACTGCTTGTCTGGGTTGGACGAAATATCTAGCGGCACAGTCAAAATAAACAACACAGAGCTCTCTACCATGTCAGATAAAGTCAAAACTAAGTATCGGGCTCAAAGAATGGGGTACATTTTTCAGGCTTTCAACCTACTACCCGTTCTAACGGCCCGTGAAAATGTTGAGATGCCTTTACTTGTTTCAGGCACGTCGGCTAAAGATGCAAAGGAGTCAGCGGAAAATGCATTGGATTTAGTTGGCCTTACAGATTGGATGGAACATTATCCTGCTGAGCTGTCAGGAGGTCAGATTCAAAGAGTAACTATAGCTAGATCTTTAGTTAATACACCTGAGATCGTTTGGGCAGATGAGCCAACAGGAAACCTGGACAGTGAAAACGCAAAAGACGTAATGAAATTAATGATAAAACTTAACTCCGAGAACAACCAGACATTTGTAATTGTCACCCACTCTGATGAAGTAGCAGCTTTAACAAACAGAACGATATTTATGAGAGATGGTGTAATCGAAAGTGATAGCAAGTAGGAAAAAGAAGAGTAAGAGGATTTAATTGGATACTATATTTGGAGCACCAGTAACTAGCATCGCTCTGACATTATTTATTATTTTTGCGATTATAGTTATTTTCCTTGCATACATCATAGCCAGAAATTCAATTCTGGTAAGGATGGCATTCAGAAACGTTATTCGAAGACCAGCAAGAGCAGGGTTAATAATCTCTGGTCTAATGCTAGCAACTGCGATAATTTCCATTGCTTTTACAACTGGTGATTCAGTTACTTACAGTATTAAAAATGAGGCCACTTCAGCTCTTCGAGAGCTCGACATGTTTATTACTATCGATGAGGAATCTGAACTGTGGGCAAATCAGCCTTTACCAGAATATTTTGATGAGAAACTATATCAAGAGATTAAAGCTGAGTTTGAAGCACACCCTGACGTCGAGTCAACATTAGCAGATCTATCTAAAACTGTAGCTGTTATCAACGCAACTCGCAGACAATTCGAAATAAATGCAACAATGATAGGAGTAGATGAACAGAATTCCACTAAGTTTGAAGCATTATACGACGAGCTAAACCAACCGTTAGAGATTAGCGATCTTGGGCCAAATGAAATTTTCATAGACATCGAAGGAGCTGAGGCTTTAGAGGCTGAAGTTGGAGATGAAATACAAATTGCTCTAGGCCCAAACCAGCTAACACCTTTTATTTTAAAGGGTATTTCAGAAGGTTACTATTTCAAGGGCCGAGGTAGCTCTATAGCAATAATGATGCCGTTAAAACGAGCTCAAGACCTATTAGCAGAAGAGGGCTTCCTGTCTGGAGTTCTTATAACGAACAACGGAGACCCATATGAGGGAGTCAAATACTCCGATGGTATTGAAGAAAGGCTAGGAGATTCCGAAGTTCTGAAATCGAATGGTCTAAAGATCGTACCAATAAAAGCAGACTTAGTTGAGTTAGCAAATCGTATTGGCAGCCTATTTGTAACTTTCTTCACTACTTTCGGGTTGTTTTCTATAGGTGTTGGTTTGTTACTTATATTTTTGATATTTTCCATGCTTGCTGCAGAGCGAAAAAGTGAGATGGGAATGGCTCGCGCAGTGGGAATGCAACGACAACAACTCATTAGGCTCTTCATGTTAGAAGGCGCTATATACGGTCTTGGATCAGCAATAATTGGCGTTTTAGCCGGTATTGGTATCGGCCTTCTATTAATAGTAGCTGCATCAAATATATTTTCGGGGAGTTCAGACGATTTTAACCTTACCGGAAACGTCTCATCTATTAGCGTACTAACCTCATTTCTGCTCGGCGCTGTAATAACTTTCGCAACCGTATTTTTCGCTTCCTGGAAAATTAGCAAACTTAATATAGTAAGAGCAATAAGAGATATCCCAGACCCACAAGGATCAGGGCGCACAAAAAGCAACCTCATCTGGTCTCTGATTTTAACCATTGGCGGAATTTTATTAGTTATCTCTAGTTTCAGCAGCAACCAATTTCCTGCTTTCATTTTCGGCCTAGCTATAATTCCAATAGGCTTATCTTTGTTTTTCAGGTGGCTTGGATTGTCCCAAAATATAGTGCTGACAGGTGCAGGAATAGTCCTTGTGGTTATCTTTGTTCTTCCTGCATCAATATGGGATTCATTAAATGAAAATTGGACTGATAATTTTGCTAGCTTCTTTATTACGGGTACATTTTTGGTAACAGGTGCCGTATTAATATTTATGAACAATAACAAACCAGTATTGGCATTTTTCGTCAACACGCTTGGCAGAATTAAATCTATAGCACCTATAGTCAAATCAGCTGTTTCATACCCTCTTCGTTATGGATTTAGAACCGGCCTATCGGTTGCGATGTTCTCTGTGGTTATATTTGCCGTACTTGTTAACTCAATGGTGGTTGAGGGTTTCAACAGCCTTCTAGATGATCGAGAAAGGTTTGCCGGTGGATATGACACTATTGGATACGTTTTAAGCGATTTAAACCCAATTAAAAATATCGAGGAGAAAATCAATAGCACCGAAGAACTTTCTTTTATTACAGATGTCAGTACTTTCAGAACCGTTAGTGACACAGAAGGTTTGGTAGTAGATTCGAGCCAAACCGATTTTATAACTACAAACATCACTGGCGTAGATAATGGTTTCATGGAATCTAATAAATTCCGAATAAGTTTGGCAACGGAAAAATATATTACTGAAAATGGATTTGATTCAAAAGCTGTTTGGGAAGATTTGAAAAACAACCCTGGACTTGCAGTCGTAGATTCAGGAATGATACCAACAAAAAATAGTTTTGCTTTTGATTCTGAAAACGACAACCTAACTCTAGATGTCGAAGAATTATTTATTGAAAATGATTTTATGAACGAAGTCAAAGTGACTATCAGGGATTTAGAAAGTGGCAGCGAATATGAAGTAACAGTTATAGGAGTACTCGATCAATTCACGGATAATGGCCCGATATTACCAAGCGGCATATTTACAAGCCAAAAATTTCTATTTGATAGAACTGGAATAAATTCAGATGCGACAAGATATTTGTTCAGGGTTGAAGAAAACTACCCCGATCCGTCTGTAGCAATAGAGTCAGGATTATTTGAACATGCCATTCAAACTCTTGATTTAGAAGAAACATTGATAGAACTACAAAGCCAGCAAAGATCTTTCTTTGATTTATTAACTGGCTTCATGCTGCTTGGTCTAGTTGTCGGAATAGTATCATTAGGCGTTATCAGTGCTAGAGCTGTAGTAGAAAGAAGGCATGCAATAGGTGTAATGCGCGCAATCGGTTTTTCAAAACGCAATGTATTACTGACGTTTATTGGAGAATCTTCTTTTATAGGTATAATGGGCATATTGATCGGAATAATTTTGGGAATAGTTACGGGAATCAATGTAATGGCTGACATAAGAGACTCGGCAGACCCAGACATAAAGACAATCATCCCTTGGGTAAAGTTTGCTTTGATTGGGATTGGAGCTTACTTAATGTCATTAATAACAACGTTAATTCCAGCATTACAAGCTTCAGAAGTGGCTCCAGCTGAGGCATTAAGGTATGAATGATTTCGAAAGAGATTCAAAAACTATCCTGGTAGTTGAAGACGATCCAAATATACAAGAGGCTCTTAGATATAGCCTTGAAAAAGAAAACTACCGTCTTATTCTGGCAGATGATGGAGATATAGCTTTAACCCTAGCCCAAAATCATAGCCCAGATCTGGTTTTGCTCGACATAATGCTTCCAGGAATAGATGGGCTCGCAGTATGCAAAAGGATCAGAGAAGAAAATAATGTCCCAATAATAATGCTTACAGCCAAAACGGAAGAAATCGACAAGGTATTAGGTCTTGAACTTGGTGCAGATGATTACATCACGAAACCTTTTAGCATGCGTGAATTAATAGCAAGAATAAAAGTACAATTACGTCATTCGAACTCTAAAAATGGTACCCCAAAAGTAAACGCCACCGACATTTTAAATTTTGGAAACTTAGTAGTCGATACATACAGCTACACAGCCAAACTAAACGATGTTCAACTCAATTTACGTCCAAGGGAGTTCAATTTACTAACGTTTTTAATGCGTAACAAAGGAAAGGCCTTAACAAGACATCAAATTCTTGAGGCTTTATGGGGCCATGATTACATTGGAGACACTCGAACAGTTGATGTCCACATACGTTGGCTCAGACAAAAACTAGAAACGAAACCAGGAAAACCTCTGAGAATAGTTACTGTGAGAGGCATAGGATATCGGTTTGACGGGTGAATATACCTAAATTTTTACAATGGCAGTGGATTGTTTCATATACCATTTTGATCACAATCATTTTGGTTGGCCTGGTTGTGTACATAATCAACTCTATAGATGCACACGTAGTTTTAGCAACAATTATTTCCGGTATCATAATCATTATTTCATCCTTAATAATGGGCGTAATAATTCGAAGTAAAACATCAGCAATTATTAACGATTTTTCTGAAGGTGCGCGCTCGATAGCGGGAGGAAATTTAGACTATCAATTTCCAACTCAAGGAGATGAAGACAGGAAAAGTTTTGCTAGTTCATTTAATGTAATGGCTAAAACCATGAGGAATAATTTACGAGAATTAGAAAGTGAAAGATCCACGCTATCGGCAGTACTAGAAACAATGAATGATGGAGTTATAGTTGCTGACTCTGAAGCCAAAATAACTTTAATGAATCCTGCAGCACAAAAATTGCTCGGAATTCGTTTAGGCGAACCTAGTAAATTAGCTAAGTCAACGAATTATGAATCTCTGGGGCATATATGGGATCATGAATTACGAACCATGATTTTGAACACAATTAGGCATGCTGAAACTCTTAGTCAAGATATCTTGCTTCAACCAGACAGAATTATTGTGAATACTATAGCCACACCTATAAAACACCTGGGCTCTGAAGGTGTTCTAGTCACTTTAAGGAATATTACAGAATATCAAAATATTGAAAATACTCGCCGAGAATTTGTAAGTAATGTTAGCCACGAACTTCGTAGTCCGCTGGCATCTGTAAAAGCTTTAATCGAGACCCTTATAGGTGGCGCAATTGATGACAGAGATATATCTAAAGATTATCTATCAAGAATAAATACAGATATAGACCGAATGAATCAACTTGTTAGTGAACTCTTGGAATTGTCCACTTTAGAGAGCGGCAGCGCTCATATGAACATAGAAACAATAAATATAAACGACTTAATTGTTAATGTGGCAAAAAGCCTAGAGCACAAAGCCAAAGGGAAAAATATTACTGTATCTTGCCCTAATCTCTGTGTTAATTTAGATGTTTTAGCAGATAAGAGGAAGATAATTCAGGTAATTATAAATCTTTTGGATAATGCTATTAGATTTACACCTGATAACGGTTCGATAATTATTACAACATCACAAATTGAAGGCCTGGTTGAGGTTACGGTTGCGGATGATGGGCCTGGAATTGACTTGGAAGATCAAAAACATGTCTTTGAAAGGTTTTACAAGGTTGATCCTTCAAGAACAGGAACAGGAACCGGTCTAGGATTAGCAATAGCCAAACATATTGTAATGGCGCATAAAGGATCTCTATTGGTTGAAAGTAAACTGGGCTCAGGGTCTAGATTTTCTTTCAAACTACCTAGAAATTAAATAGGTTTTTAACACTCTGTTAACAAAAATTTAATTCATTATTAAACGACTACATAGAAAGTAGATATAGTCTCTAACGATAGTCAGATGAAACAAAAAGATAGTCAATTAATTTTTACGATATTCAAAACATACACTTGTACATTTTTAAAAAATTACGGTCATCTGAACTAGTTAAATTAGTTGAATAAAAATAAAAACATCGGCCTTAGATCAGAACTTTATAAACGCAGCCCTAGATCCTATATAGAAGGGAAAGCTATCAAATGGATCTTGCTAGCATGCGCCCTAGTTTCTATCGCTACAACTATTGGTATAGTTGTTAGCTTGGTCATTCAAGGATGGAACTTCTTTATGGAAGTTTCACTTTGGGAATTCCTTACAGGTACCCGATGGTCTCCAATTTTAAAACCTAGAGCTCACGGAGTTTTACCGCTTGTCGGTGGAACGATGTTGGTTTCAGTCATAGCAATACTTTTTGCTGCTCCAGTCGGACTTGGAGCGGCGATCTATTTATCCGAATATGCAGCCGATCGTGTGCGGCGCATAGTTAAGCCAATTTTAGAAGTATTAGCAGGAGTACCTACAATCGTATATGGGTACTTCGCCCTAACCTTTGTAACTCCATATCTTCAAGAAATCATTCCTAATATGATCGTATTTAATGCGCTTAGCGCAGGCTTAGTGATGGGAATCATGATCATACCCATGGTCTCGTCATTGAGCGAAGATGCGATGATGTCTGTTCCTAGATCTCTACGAAACGGGGCTTATGCACTTGGAGCAACAAAATTCGAAGTTGCACTCCGTGTAGTAGTTCCCGCAGCATTATCCGGAATAATAGCTTCTTTCATATTAGCTATCTCAAGAGCAATCGGTGAAACCATGTTAGTAACAATCGCGGCTGGAGCAACTCCTAGATTAACAGCTAATCCTATAGAGAGTATCCAAACCATGACCGCGTATATTGTGCAACTTAGCCTCGGGGAGGCGCCATTTGGATCTTTAGAATATAACACAATATTTGCAGTTGGACTTTTACTGTTTTGTATTACTTTGATAATGAATTTAATTGGCAGTTTGGTAGTGAAGAAATGGCAACAAAAATATGAATAAGATTCCAATTGAACAATCCCAATTTAATTCAAACCTGGAAAGGCGCAAAAGGTTTGGCCAAATCATATATTTCTTGTTGCTATCATGTGTTTTGATTGGAATTGCCGGCCTGCTAGTCTTATTAATTAGAATCCTATTTGATGGTGTGGACTGGTTAAGCTGGCATTTCATCACTAATTTCCCTTCCAGACATCCAGAATTAGCGGGAATGAAATCAGCGATTTTTGGAACAATTTGGACTATAGCATTAACAGGAGTTTTCACCGTGCCAATTGGAATAGGTGCAGCAGTATATTTAGAAGAATATTCTCCTAAAAATTGGTTCACTCAAATTATCGAAATAAATATATCTAATTTGGCTGGAGTTCCGTCTATTGTGTATGGCCTTCTTGGACTTGCGTTGTTTGTACAATGGATGTCAATCGGACGAGCAGTTTTAGCTGGCGCTTTAACTCTAGCCTTATTAGTACTACCAATCGTTATACTAGCATCTCGAGAAGCAATTAAGGCTGTGCCAGATTCATATCGTCAAGCTTCATATGCCCTAGGGGCAACTAAATGGGAAACTCAAAAAAGCGTCGTACTACCATCAGCTATGCCAAGCATTTTAACCGGAGTGATTTTAGCATTGTCGAGGGCAATCGGTGAGGCGGCTCCCATTATCGCTATTAGCGCCTTAGTTTACCTGACATTCATTCCAACTAACCCATTATCTAGATTCACTGTAATGCCAATTCAAATTTTCAACTGGGTGTCTCGACCTCAAGATGAATTTCGAGGTCTGGCCGCGGCAGGCATAATCATTTTATTACTTATACTGCTTGGAATGAACTCAATAGCAATATATTTAAGAAATCGATACCAAAAACAATCGGAAGAATAAATATGAAAAATGAAATAAAAAATACAAATCTCAAACCATCCAAAGAAGAGACCATTATAAGTGCTCGAAATTTGAACGTTTATTACGGCAATTTTAGAGCAGTAAAAGACGTTAACTTGAGCGTCAAAAAGAATAAGGTTTTATCTTTGATAGGGCCATCAGGCTGCGGCAAAAGCACTTTATTAAGATGCTTCAATCGAATGAATGATCTTGTATTATCTGCCTCAGTGGAAGGTGAAGTTGTTTATAGCGGCATAGACCTATATTCCTCAGGAGTTGACGCAACAGAAATACGATCCTCTATTGGAATGGTGTTCCAGAAACCAAATCCTTTTCCAAAATCAATATATGATAACGTTGCTTTTGGACTTAGGATCAATGGATATCAAGGTGATATTGAAGAAGCTGTGGAAAAATCACTAAGACAGGCTGCCCTATGGGACGAGGTTAAAGATCGATTAAAAGATAGTGGCCTAACTTTATCCGGTGGTCAGCAACAACGATTATGTATAGCTAGAGCTCTCGCTATTGAACCTGACATTGTTCTGATGGATGAGCCATGTTCGGCACTAGATCCAATTGCTACTCTAGCAATCGAAGAGCTAATTCGCGAATTGATTTCAAAATATACAATAATTATCGTCACTCATAACATGCAACAGGCAGCAAGAGTATCTGATGAAACAGCTTTCCTCATGGTCGGTGATGATCGTGCCGGATACCTGGTAGAAACTGGAGACACACAACAAATCTTTACTAACCCAACAGAAGAAAGAACAGAAGCATACATAACAGGTCGATTTAGTTAATTTACCTTTATTAAAGGACAATATAATGGCTAGAACAGATTTTGATAGAGAACTTAACACCTTAATGGACGAACTTTTATCGTTAGGTAGCATGGTTCAAAAATCGGTACTTTTATCGCTAGATGCGTTGAAAACCCGTGATCTCAAACTCTCGCAAGAAGTGATTACAGATGATGATGCAATTGACGATAAAGCTGTGGAAATAGAGGAGACTTGCATTGATTTAATGGCAACTCAGCAACCTCTTGCTGGAGATCTTCGAACAATAGTGACTCTTTTACTAGTTTCGAGCGAGTTAGAAAGAATGGGGGATTATGCAGAAGGAATAGCCAAAATCAGTTCAAGAATCGGAGAAGAGGCGCTACTTAAACCATTAATTGATATACCAAGAATAGGAGATTTAGCGAGCAACATGCTCCGATTAAGTTTAGAAACTCTTGTATCAAGAGACGTAGAAGGAGCTAAACAGGTTATATTGATGGATGATGATGTAGATGCTCTATACAATCAAATATATCGTGAGTTGGTGCTGATGATGATTGAAAACCCAAAGAATATCCAACGTGCTACCTATTTATTATGGGTAGCTCATGATCTTGAAAGAATAGCAGATCGGGCTACAAATATATCAGAAAGAACGATATTCATGGTCACTGGAAAAAAATGGGATATTTCTGATAGGTAGTATATCTATCATATTTGATGATATCCGAGTTAAATAATACGTAAAGCTCTTAAAACAAACCTAACATATCGAACCGGCATCATAATCGATTTGTCCAACAAAAATCTAACCACCTGATCGGTCAATGAATCTTTAGATCTTTCTGTACTGCATTTGACACAAGTACAAGTTGGAGGATGCCCCTCATAATACCAAGTTCCGCGCCCCATAAATGTATTTCCTTATTGATTGCAACGATTTTAATAAAAACTACTTAGTATGTGAAGGATAAAAGCGCCCCCGGTGCGATTCGAACGCACGACACCAGGTTTAGGAAACCTGTGCTCTATCCTCTGAGCTACGGGGGCTATGAACGGATTCTTTTATTTTAGTATGTTGATTGTTTGTTCGAAAGAGTCGCGAAGCTGAGATATAAGACTCCTTAGTTTTGACCCCGCAGAATCCACATCTAAATTGTCATAAAATGGCTCAAGGAAATCAGCAACACCTTCAGTGAGTGCATCCAAAACAAGTGGTTGTACAGAAATATTTGTTGAATGTACTGTTAGCTTGAAATGGCTTTGGTCTACATTAGTTATATCTAGACTCACGGTTCCAGAATCCGATGTAAAATCATATGAAGTTAAACCGCCGAGACGTCCGCCGATGCTCATATGAGCAAAACCCAATAAAGCCATGTAATTGTAGAAAGCCTCTTGAAACATGGTTTTGCCAGCTTGAGTAACAACAACTTCATATGTATCTTGCATCTAAATCTCCTTTACTAAAACAAATTTGCCTTTGTTTATATCTTCATGACTTTTCATTTATGTAGATTTATTTTTAAATGATCTAACCAAAATTAAGGGAGCCAATAACGTAGTAATTATTGTCATAATAATACATACACTAAATAAGTCCTGGCCTATCAAGCCCTGACCAAATGCTACTCCACCCATTATTAGTGCAACTTCACCTCTTGGCATCATACCCACTCCAATTCTCCAAGATTCCGCTCTACTGAACTTACACATTAGAGAAGGCAATCCTGAGCCAGCTATTTTGCCAACGGCTGCTAATACACTTACGACAAGTCCAAACACCCAAACATCACCAAGTTGAGTTACATCAACCATCATTCCCATTACTACAAAAAATACAGGTACTAGAGCATTGTATACACCACGTAATGGATCTTCTAAACGATGAGCCAGAGGAGTTCCAGATAAAGCTAAGCCTATTGAGAAAGCGCCTATAATCATTGCCAATCCGAAACTTTCGGCTAATGCCGCGGCCAAGAAAGCTAAGGCTAAAGATAATGCCAACGCAGCTCCTGAAACTCTGAAACGGTCAAAAAATCTGGAAATATGTTTTGACAAGAGTAAACCTAATCCTGTCAAAACCAACCAAAATCCTATGGTTTTTAGAGCCACTATACCGACTGACGATGCAGAAAACCCTCCAGTTAAATGTATTCCAATTACGACTGTCAAGACTAGGATGCCTAAAATATCATCGACTACTGCTGCTGCCAGAGTTGTTATTCCTTCCGGGGTATCTAAAACGCGCATGTCTCCCAATACTCTGACGGATATACCGATTGAAGTAGCAGTCAAAATAGTGCCCATGAAAAGCGCTTTAGGGTCACTGAATCCATCAGCAAATCCAAACAAAACCGTAACGGCCGCTCCCAATGCAAACGGGATGATAACTCCACCAATAGCTACAATTAATGCAGGTTTTGCATATCTCATAAACTGCCGCAGATCTGTCTCTAGACCAGCACCAAACAACAAGACCACTGAACCAATTTGAGCAATCGACCACATACTTTGAGACACAGGACCGCTGTGTGAACTTGAGGAATGATCTAGTGGAAACATTGGACCATAACTCCAAATATCGATGGCGCCTAAGGCAAACGGGCCAATTAATATGCCTGCAGCAAGTTCACCTAAAACAGATGGGATCTTCAAATAACGTTCAGATATCTCACCTCCAATTTTGGCTGCAGCCAAAATGATGGCAAGCTGAAACATTAATCTTATAATTTCATCGTGCAAGTGTTATTTAAATTCCAGTTAGGATATGGCAAAAAAATCTAGATAAATTATACATGAATCAACCTCCCTCTATCGATGAAAAGTTAGATGTTTAATTTATTGAATATAAGTTTATTATTGAATTTATCTTTATCAAACTTAAGCATATGATTAATGAAATAAACTTAAGACACATTAAAAACTCGATTGTATCTGAATCAACAGACCCTAAAGGGCTTGACATCGAGCCGCACGGATTACTAAGATGGGGCTGCCAGTACCTAAAAAGTACTAATTAAAAAGTTAACATTCTGCCTTAAATTAAGGCATTGGTAATTGGGACAAGGCTGCTGCATGTGATTTAATAGGCGGCTTTATGTATAATAGTTAAATCAAATTTTTCGATCCGGGGGGTCAAATGAAAAAGCTCATTAGTGGTAAGGGCACTACCCTAGCCCTGATAGTTTCCAGTCTAGCAATAATAGCCTTAGTGGCTTGTACCGGTCCTGCCGGACCTCAAGGTCCTGCCGGCGCACCTGGTTCACAAGGAACCGCAGGTATAGATGGCAGTGACGGATCTACAGGTAGCCAAGGTATGCAAGGCGTACAAGGTAAACAAGGAGCCAGAGGTGCATCCGGACCTCCAGGATCTCCAGGATCAGATGGACCTTCAGGACCAGCTGGACCAGCTGGAGAAGATGGACGAGACGGACGAGACGCTGTTAACGGCGTAGCCAGTGTAGTAGCTACACAAGCCACTGGTGGCACAGCTACTGTATATGGTTCAGGATTTAAGCTTGGTGAGGCCATAACTTTAATGGCAGACGATGTTGTACTTGGTAGTCAATTTGCTAACGTAGATGGATCATTCCAAGCAGACATTGATGTAAGTGCACTAGCCGACGGTCTTTACACTCTTTGGGCAAATGGTTCAAAAAAGACCACAGCAACTGCGCCTTTACTAGTAGGTAGTAAATAGTAAATCCGCTAAACTAGTTAATTAATAAGAAAAGGCCTCTGAATCACAATATTCAGAGGCCTTTTCTTATTAATGTTAAAAACTTAACCTAAACTCCCCTTCCAATAACATCCCTTAAAGCCACACAATTTATAGTGTGAGGTAAAATAACATGAAATTAAAACTAAATTCCAGGGTCATTCATTTATTTAAGTTGTTTTTAGTTTTACTAACATGTATTTCATTGCTGCTACTTATTTCATGCACCGGTCCTACCGGTCCAATCGGCGTTGATGGCCCAACCGGACCAGAAGGTAAACAAGGACAACAAGGAGACCCGGGTCCAGCTGGACCACCAGGCAACAGAGGTTTACCGGGACTTCCTGGACCGCCAGGTGAACAAGGTGTTTCCGAAACTGTAGAGTCGCAACTCCGTGCCTCAATTTTGATCGAAACAGAAATTCGGCCAAATTTAACTACGTTAAATGATAGTTTAGAGATTTTTGGCTCTGGCTTTAACCCTAACGAAAATGTAATAATCTCACTTCAAATTGATGATTCCCTACAACTTGTTCTGTCGGATACTGTAACTAGCTTAGGTGGAGCTTTTAAGGTTTTGATTGAAAATATAGACTCGGACCCACGAGTTATATCTAGAATTAAGCTGGATGAGGTATACACGGTTAGTGCAAAGGGATCTGGTGGAAGCATAGCAAACGCACCATTATCTATTGAATCCAGCATAGATCCGCTAATTGCTGTCACCGATAAAACCGATGATACAGATGCGAACTTTGAAGAGTTGAAAGACGACTTGAAAGCTTCGATAGTTGCAACTGTAGCAGTGAGAGGGACTCGAAATAGCTTTTGGGGTTCTGGATTCGAATCAAATGAACGTGTAACTCTTGGAATAGTTGGCGGACCTGAGTTTCTGGTTGCCCGTAATGCCGACTCCAGTGGAACCATAATATTGGAACCGATTATTGATTTGTCCGCTGGCGTATACACTGTTATTGCCATTGGAGACAAAGGGTCTATAGCGACTTGGCCATTAGTTGTTGTTGCAGAAAAATAACCTTTAACTAGAAGTCCTGTTTACCCGGAGTCTTTTAAGCCTACGTCCAGACGTTGATACAACATGGATAATTATGCCATTATATTCAACTGTATCGCCTTTATTTGGCATTCGACCTAAAAGATCTAAAACTAATCCACCTAAAGTATCAAAACCTTCCCCTTTTACAACTATTCCCGTTAATTCCTCCAACTGATCAACACTCACACGTGCATCTATTAATAGATCAAGATGATCATCTTTGTCGGTATAGTCAGATAAATTAACTATTTCTGGCTCGTCTATATCAAATTCATCTTCTATTTCACCAACAATTTCTTCTAATAAATCTTCGATTGTTACCACCCCAGATACTCCGCCATATTCATCAACAACAATCGCTAACTGAACCCTTTTGTCTTGAAACTCTCTAAGTAAACCTTCCAATGTTTTAGACTCAGGTATCAAAAGAGGCGTCCGAAGCAAAGTGTCCAGCTTAACAGCATCACTTCCTTGAGCTTTTAAAGCTCCTATTAAATCCATTGAATACGCAACTCCCGAGATTTGATCCAACTCATCTGTGAAAACTGGAATCTTACTATGCCCAGATTCAAGCATAATGTCGGCAAGTTCAACAATAGGTGTGTCGATCTCAACAGCAGTAACGTCTACTCTTGGAACCATAATCTCTCTAACAACAGTTTTGTCTTGTCTAACTACAGCTTGGATCATTTTAACTTCCCTCTCATCCAGAGATTCTCCTTCCATTTCAAAGTATGAATCAATTTCAGAAGGCGATATATTATTCAACTTTTGAGATTTAGAAAGTATTTTCAATAGTCGAATTAAGCTTTGCGACATAATATCAATCGGCACAGATATGAAAGATATTAAACCAAAAAGTTTAATCAGAGACGGACTAAGATTACCAATCATGTTAGAAGCAATAGGAGCAACACTTATAGATACAGATCTTAATATAAGTATCACGACGAAATTTAAGATAGATGCAACGAGCAGCCAAACCCATATGTGTTCAGTGCTATCAAAAACTATCCATGATGCTGTAATAAAGGAGCATCCAATTGAACCAAAAGCTAGTACACGTAAACCTTCTAAAGTTAACCTGATTTGTTCTTCAGAAAATTTAACACCGCCGTTGCCGTCATCAGATGAACTCTTGTTACTTATAGCTTGACTGTTTCGAATAGCTATAAGGCCATATTGAACAAATGTAAAATATGAATACAGGAAAAGTGAAACTGCTAATAAAATACTAAACACGGTATTCACGACTATAATTTATTTTTCTCAACCTTCCTACAAAAAAAGTGGAAGGCGCGTTAATACATGACACTTTTGTGCCTTATTCCCCCTTTATTCACTTTTTAATACGAGCCGGAACACCCATAACACTAACTCCATCTGGCACATCACCAGTAATTACACTTCCAGCCCCAGTTTTCGCCCCAATTCCAATTTTTACAGGCGCAACCATCATAGTACTTGAGCCAATAAATGCTGAATCACCAATTTCAGTACGATTCTTCCTGGTACCATCAAAATTACATGTGATACTGCCTGCTCCTATATTTACATTTTTCCCGATCTCTGCGTCTCCAATGTAACTATGGTGTAGTATGCGTGTATTTTCTGCCACTTTACTATTTTTGATTTCCACAAAATTTCCAACCCTAACATTACTAGCTAGTGATGTATTCGCTCTAATATTAGTAAATGGCCCTATGGAAACTCCATTTTCAACATTTGAGTCGGATACATATGAAGATTCAATTTTACATTCCTTTCCAACCACAACATTTTTGATTACTGTATTTGGGCCAATTTCAGATCTCGCAGAAATTTTACTTTTACCTAATATGTGTGTGTTTGGATTTATAGTTGTACCGGAGGATATAACAACATCAGAATCAATATAAACAGATTTTGGATCAGGTATTGTAACTCCATTCAACATAAACGCCATATTGATCTTCTGGCGCATATACCCTTCCGCAACTGATAACTGAATTTGATTATTAACACCTAACACTTCATACTCATTATCTGCCTTAACTGTAGACATAGTCTTATTATCAGTTGCGGCATAATCAATTAGCGAAGTTAAGTAAACCTCTCCTGATTTAGATTTAGGCACCCTAGTAAGTACATCCCACAACCAAATAGTGTCAAATAAATATATCCCAGCATTGATTTCAGATATACCTAACTCATCCACAGATGCATCATCGTGTTCAACAATTTTTGATATAGATCCATCAGGATTTCGAACAACTCTACCTAATCCATATGTATCTTCGACATCTGCGGTTATTAATGTTACGGAGGCATGAGTTTCATAATGTTTTGCAATGAGCTTTCTTATTAGTTCAGTTGGCACTAAAGGCACATCCCCAGACATGACAATCACATTATTATGACCATCTAATAATCTTCTAGCACTCAATAGAGCATCACCAGTCCCTACTGGCTCTTCTTGAATGCAATATGAAACCGTATTTCCGACAACATCCTTTATATGCCCATTTTCTTTTGGCACCACAACTATTATCTCAGTGTTCGAAACAGATTCAGCAACATCCAAAACGTAAGAAATCATGGGTTTTCCACAAACAGGGTGTAAAACTTTTGGCAAACTAGAGTGCATGCGAGTGCCTTTACCTGCAGCTAAAACCACAACAGGTTCATTCATAACTCGTATACCTTAATTTTTTGAAATGCATAGATATAAAGTAAATATCTCCAGCGCGTCGCGTAATGCACTTAAGTTTACTTTTAAAGAAAAAATTAATGTGATTAGACACATTCATCGATAGAATGCTAGCAATGGCTTTACCGGCATGTCAAGATCACCTTATAGAAAATGCTGGACAACATACTTTAATCACCATTACCCTGTAAGATAGTTTAGTTACAAACCAAAGTGATGAAAATATACCTAAAACCAGTGATATGAGGAAAATGTCTAAATATAAAATTTACACCCAAAAACCTAGTAAAGTTACTTTCGATATGGCTGATGGAAAATTCGATCTTGAGATGGAAGCACTTAGCGTAATTGACGCCGAAATAATAGAAGTTGACGCTAAGTCAGAAGATGAATTTATAGACGCCGTGCGTGATGCAGATGCGATCATAGCTAGAGGCAGAAAAATCACAAGGACAATAATTGAAAACCTAGAATCATGTAAAGTCATTTCTATGGGAGGTGTAGGTACAGACACCATTGACGTTCGTGCAGCTACTGAGCACAACATACCTGTTACAAACGTTCCCGATACATTCATTGAAGAAGTTGCTGATCATGCAATGATGCTAATACTTGCCTCATTTCGTAGACTTTTGGTACAAGACCGAATGTCAAGGGATGGAAGATGGGAAGAGGGTCGTCCTGCTCTATCTACTCTCCCTAGACTATACGGGCTAACCCTAGGCTTTATTTCATTCGGTCATGTTGCACGTTTAACGGCTCAAAGAGCTGCGCCTTTTGGTGTCCGGATGTTGGCTTATGATCCATATATTGAAGAACTTAAAATGTCAGAGTACGGAGTTGAGCCTGTCAGCTTAAACGAATTATTGAAACGTTCAGATATAGTATCCATGCATGCACCATCGACAACAGAAGCACAACAGATGATGTCTGCTGAACAATTCAAACTAATGAAAAATGATGCTCTGTTTATTAATACAGGTCGCGGCACGACTGTAGACGAAAAAGCTTTGATCAAAGCTCTACAAAATAATTGGATAGCTGGCGCAGGGTTAGATGTTTTAGAAACAGAACCCCCTAGCCCTGATAATCCTTTACTCAAAATGGATAACGTGATTATCACTCCACATGTTGCATCAGCTTCTCTTAGGATGGGTCCTGAAACCCGGCGAAGAGTCGGGCAAGAGTTGACTTTAGTTTTATCTGGAAAATGGCCTAGAACTTGCGTAAACCCTCATGTCCTTCCTAATACCAAGCTAATCAGATGGCAACCATTCTCGATGGAACGCGGACCGGGGGCCGGTTAAAACAGATTGGATTAGGAGCTTAACGTTATGTTGCCATTAAACGGTGTCAGAATCCTTGATTTAACCCAGGTTCAAGCGGGCCCATCATGCACTCAATTATTAGCTTGGCTAGGCGCAGATGTCATCAAAATTGAGGAGCCAGGGAAAGGAGATAGAACCCGTTGGGAAATGGCTGGCAATGAAAATATTGATAGCTTTTACTTCCTGGTTTTTAATGCCAATAAAAAAAGCATGACTCTAAATTTGAAAAATCGAGAGGGAATCTCTATATTCAAAAAGTTGCTAGAGATCTCGGATGTCGTTATCGAAAATTACGCACCGGGGCGCATGGAGGAGTTTGGTCTAAGCAAAAACTATCTCAATAAAAAATATCCTCATGTTGTTTATGCTTCGATAAAGGGATTCGGAAATAGTGGGCCAAATTCAAATTTAAAAAGCTATGAGCATGTCGCTCAAGCTGCTGGAGGTGCGATGAGCACTAACGGTTTCAATGAAGGTCCTCCATTATTTACTTCAACAGGCATCGGTGATTCGGGTTCTGGCTTACATTGCGCAATCGGCATCCTTTCAGCCTTGAGACAAAGAGACCTGTGCGGCGAAGCTCCATCTGTTGATATATCGATGCAAGACGCTGTGCTAAATCTGCTTAGAGTGCGATTTGTTGAAACATTTAATGATGGCCAGGCAGTTAAAAGGTCCGGAAACAGTGTTTGGGATAGTCCAAAATGTGTTTTCCCATGCAGGCCCAATGGGCCTAATGACTATGTAACTATGGTTATTACCGGTGATGCATGGGAAAGTCTGCTAGCACTTTCTGGTAATTCTAATTTGATTGGAAATAAAAATTACGAAACTGAAGATAGTCGCAAAGAACATGCTGATGAGATATACGAAATTATTGCTGAATGGACAAAGACTCATTCGAAAAACGAAATTATGGAAATACTGAGCGATTTAGGAATCCCATGTAGTCCTGTAAAAGACACTGTAGAGCTATTAAATGATGAACATCTCTCAGAGCGTCAAATGATTGTTAATTTGAATGATCCTGATCGAGGTGAATACAAAGCTATTGGTTGCCCAATCAAAGTCGGCGACTCTGAAATTGATATAACTCCCCCTCCTCTACTCGGCCAAAATACTGAAGAGGTTTTAACAGAATTACTAGGCATAGAGCTGAACCAAATAAAGTCTCTTAAACATAATGGGGTTATATAAAAATATACTTTATAACTGCAAAAAAGTAGGGATGATTTAAACTTGTTACTGACATAAAACTGATGCTAAGATGCTGTATGTCTTATTGCTGCAGTTTTTTTTACCTGTCAGCTAGTGCATGTAGTTAATTCTGCGTATACAATTAACAGTAAATTTGTATTAAGAATAAATATCACTGATTGCAGCCATCATAGTACCTCAAATCAAATGAATACTTAAAGGCTGTGCATAATTGGGAGAAATATGGGAAACATTAACGTTGCAATAATCGGAGTAGGAAACTGCGCATCATCCTTAGTACAAGGGATTAGTAAATATGCAGACTCCGATTCTAGTTCAGAAGTACCTGGCCTTATGCATCCTGTGCTTGGAGAATATGGCATAGGCGACATTAAAATAGTAGCTGCTTTTGATGTAGATAAAAACAAAGTCGGCCTAGACGTATCTGAGGCTATATTTGCCGAGCCAAACAATACAATTAAATTTGCCGACGTACCAAATCTGGGCGTAAAGGTTCAACGCGGCATGACACACGATGGAATTGGCAAATATCTGTCAGAGGTTGTTGAGAAATCGGATGGTAGCACAGATGACGTCGCGAATGTCCTTCGTGAAAAAGAAGTTGATGTGGTGATAAATTATTTACCCGTAGGGTCTGAAGAGGCCACAAAATGGTATGTAGAACAAGTACTTCAAGCAAAATGCGCATTTATAAATTGTGTACCCGTTTTCATAGCAAGCGGTGCAGGAGATTATTGGCAACAAAGGTTTAGAGAAGCCGGGGTACCTATAATTGGCGATGACATTAAATCTCAGGTTGGCGCAACAATAGTCCATCGTGTACTAACCAGGCTAATGATGGATCGTGGAGTTAAATTAAATGATTCCTATCAGCTTAACTTCGGCGGAAACACCGACTTTCTAAATATGCTTGAAAGAGACCGTTTAGTAACAAAGAAGATATCTAAAACACAGTCTGTGACGTCTCAGCTTGACTATGAAATGAAAAAAGAAGATATCCACATTGGTCCCAGTGACCATGTGCCTTGGTTAAAGGATAGAAAATGGTGTTACATCAGAATGGAAGGCACAGGATTCGGTGACGCACCACTAAATATGGAATTAAAGCTTGAGGTTTGGGATAGCCCAAATTCAGCTGGTGTAGTAATTGATGCAATAAGATGTGCAAAAATTGGATTAGATCGTGGGGAATCCGGTCCAATTGCTGGGCCATCTGCATATTTCATGAAGTCACCTCTAGATCAATATACTGATTCAGAAGCCAGAACAATGGTTGAGAAATTTATATCGGGAACTTAATAGCTAGGATTAAAAGCGTTCTAACATAAAACGAAAGAAGTCGAATTGAATCGACAAATATTATCCTCCAAAACGAAAACCCCGATAAAAATCGGTATAGTTTCAGCATATGATCATTCAGCTCATGGCGGAGTACGGGATCATGTTCAGAATTTAGCTACTGAACTTCGCAGTCGCGACTATACTGTCAAAATAATTGCCCCTTGTTCTAAAAAAGATTTAATAGACGACTTGGATTTCATCCCATTTGATAGACCTATCATTATTCCCAGCGGTGGTAATTGGGCAAGGGTATCGGTATCTCTTTGGAATAGACGGCGAATTCAAGCAATGCTTGCAAATGAAAACTTTGATGTCTTACATTTTCATGAACCCTTCGCAGGCTCCCTTACGGTCAATACCTTAGCTCTGTCAAATTCAGTTAATATAGGCACATTCCATACATACGGTGGACATAAAGTGTATCGTATGGGCCTTAGCTGGGTAGGTAACCCATATTTCAAAAGACTTCATGGAAAAATCGCTGTTTCGGAACCTGCTCGACAATTCATAAGCCAACATTATCCAGGTGAGTATGACATCATTCCAAACGGAGTCAACGTCGAATTTTATTCACATGCACTTCCGCTTGAAAAATATAAAGACGATCATATAAATCTATTGTGGGTGGGAGCTCTGGCTAAGCGCAAAGGACTAAAATATTTATTAGAAGCATATGGAACTTTAAAATGGGATTACCCAAAACTAAGACTAATCGTGGTAGGCTCAGGAGAACCTGATGGTGACTGTTACAGAATAATGAGCGAAAGAAACTTAAAAGACATCACTTTTGCGGGAAGTGTTTCTGACGAAATCAAAGCATCCTTTTATAAAACTGCAGATATTTATTGTAGTCCGGCTACCGGAAATGAAAGTTTCGGTATCGTACTAATTGAAGCAATGGCTGCGGGCACTCCATTAGTTGCAACAAATATAGAGGGGTATTCTAGTGTAATAACTAATGAGAGAAATGGTTTATTAGTACCTCCAAAAAACTCCTATGAGATAGTTAAAAGCATATCCAGACTCATTGAAGATAAAAAGCTAACTAAAAAATTAATCGCATCTGGCAATAAAGATGTCGAACAATATAACTGGGCAAAAGTAACTGACAAAGTACTCAAGGTTTATAAAAAACAATTAACATTAAATGTGATGAAAAGTGGTAAAGTTAAAAGTACTGATCGCCCAATCGTATGGTCAATCTGACGCCTTTAGATTTTAATGCTTTATAAAATAAGAAACATTACTGCAAGATATTTTGAAATTCCAATAGCAAAATTTTTAATTAAATTAAGAATTTCACCAAATCTGGTCACCCTTATCGGACTAGCCCTTGCAATTGTTAGCGCCTATTTTATTGCAGACACATCAATTAATAATCATTTTCTCTTTGCAGCCATTATTATGCTTTTATCCGGAATAATGGACTTATTTGACGGTGCAGTCGCGAGATTGACAGACAATGTGACTAAATTAGGTGCTTTTATTGATTCACTATCAGATCGAATCGGGGAAATAGCTATATTTTTGGGCTTAACTATATACTTCAGCATGAACGATAACGCACTTGGGTCCTCACTCACATTGGTTGGATTAGGCGGGTCTTTAACTGTTAGCTATATTCGTGCCAGAGCGGAAGCTTTAAAAATAGAATGTAAAACGGGCTTAATGGCAAGACCAGAAAGAGTTATATGCCTTTTTATTGGCTTGTTAGTCGCAAACTGGTGGTTACCCATGCTCGAAATAATTATGGGCATAATAGCAATTGTAACTATTATTACTTCTATCCAAAGGTTTTTAATAGTTGTTAGACAGATTAGTAAGAGTAATTGAATCAGTTACCATGGCAAAATATGATCCCAACTTGTATTAAAAATATTTCATCAGTATCAATATTAATCTTAGTTTTTGGTTTATTACTAATGCTGCCAACAACTTCCATTAATGCTGCCAATCCTCCTATCGAGGTGATCGATTTTTCAGCAACAAGTGAGTTTCCAAAAGGAATCCGATTTAAAGTTAAAGCGACATCGACAAGCAAGATTGAATCAATAGCTGTTAGGTTCAAGATAGGATTGATAACCACTGGAGTTTATGAATATCTTTCATATGACCCTGCCGATACAGTTAATGCTGAGTTGTTTTATAGTACCAATACCCTAGCTGGATATATACCGCCAGAAACAATAATAAAATACACGTTTGAAATCCAAGATTCCAATCAAAATGTTTATAATACTGAACCTCAAGAACTTATTTATGAGGATGCTCGCTTTGACTGGGATCGAGTATCTAAAGATGAAGTTACTGTAGCATTCCATGGTCCGATTCAATCCAGAGCAGAAACCATATTACAAGTAATCATTGACACCTTAAAAAATATGGGACCAGTTCTTGGCGCTGAGACTAGCGAACCTATTAGAGTAACGTTATATAACAACCAAAAAGAAATGTTAGATGCCCTGCCGATTGGTAGCGCAGCAGTTGGAAGAGAATTAATAACAGAAGGCATGGCATTCAATGAAGAGGGGAGTTTAGTGATACTTGTTGGCGGATCTATGGCCAATGGAACAGCTTCGCATGAAGTAACCCATATTTTAAATCACCGGGCAGGTCACAGCATATTTCGTAGAATACCCTCATGGCTCCATGAAGGATTAGCTGAATACGGGAATATTGAACCAGGCTATTCATACAGCTACGCTTTAGAGTTTGCTATAGCAGCAGACAGATTACTGCCCCACCTTTTTATGCAGATTTTGCCAGGTGATCCCGAAGATATCATAATTTTCTATGGACAGTCGAGAAGTATTGTGGAATACATGATTTTTCTTGAAGGCAACGCAGGGATGCGCCAGCTATTAAAGCTTCACCAAGAGGGGACGAACATGGATGATGCGTTAATGTCCGTATATGGAATGGATCGCCTTGAACTCACCAACGCATGGAGAAGTGAATTAGGCGCTAGTCCATACGTACCGCCCAATATAGCTGAATCTAAGCCCACAGCTGTTAGCTACCCAACAGTTGAAGCGTTCACCTTAACTCCAAAGGCTGGAGGAATGACTGTTGCAGACTCAATTGATAATAACCAGTCTACCCAATTACAATCCACTTCTGGCTCTTGTAACACTCAAGCTGACAATGAGACTGAAATCGGCGTGATTTCGATGTTCTTATTTATTGCCGTAATTAGCACGCGCCGCTTTAGACGAAAATCCTAAATTTAACGGGTTCTTGGATTTAATGCATCACTTAATGCATCTCCAAGCAAATTCCAAGCAACCACCATTATAAAAGCTGCCAATCCCGGCACTAGTAATTCCCAGGGGGTATCACGCAAGGTGCCAATATTCCCTGCTCCCAAAAGCATCGTTCCAAGACTTGGCCTTGGAGGTTGTATACCTAACCCAAGCCAGCTGAGCACAATCTCTGTTCCAGTTAATGCACCCATACCCATACTAACCGTTACAACAATCACACTAATACAATTAGGTAGTAAATGCATGAACAAAATACGCTTTGTCGACGCTCCAATCGCCCTTGCCGCCTGTATATAATCGGTCTCCCTTAAAGCCAATATTTGACCCCGAACTAATCTCGCCATACCCACCCAGCCGAAAGCAACCAGAGCAAAAGAAACTACAAAATAGTCTACGACACCAGTCCTTACAATTCCCTCAAGGGCTGTGGTATCTTCCAACCAACGTGCTATTTCCAAAATTCTGGGCCTTAACGTAGCGGCAAGAATTATTACCAATAAAATATCTGGAAATGATGCAAAAACCTCCCCCACACGCATTATCACGCCATCTGTTTTACCACCCATGTATCCTGCAACGAGACCCAATGTTAATCCTATTACTAACCCGCCAGTTAACATTGCTACAACAGTGAGTATCAATGTGTTTTGAACCCCCCATAATGTCCTGGTTAACACATCTCTGCCCGTCCTGTCTGTACCTGCCCAGTGATCAGAATTTGGGGATTGTAATATAGATGAATAATCTTGATCTGTATAACCATACGGACTCACACATTCCGCAAATATGCCACAGGTATAAAGAACTACAAGTGCCAATATACATACCATCGCAATTTTTTTACGAAGCAAACGCTGGATGAATCTGGGCAAATGCCGATCGTTACTTTTTATAAGATGAAAAAAGGATTCGAGCTTCAAATCTAATTCAACCTTATTCGAGGATCAATAAATGCATAAGATATGTCCGCAATTAAATTCGCAATGACAAAAGCTATCGATCCAATTAAAGTAATAGCCATAATTACTGGATAATCACGATCAAAAATTGAGTCAACCGCGAATCTACCTATTCCAGGAATTCCAAGAATAGTTTCAGTAATAAAAGCTCCTCCTATTAGACCTGCAAAAGAGAAGGCCAAAATAGTCACTATTGGGATCATCGCATTTTGAAAAACATGAACTGAATTGACTTTCCAATTAGAAAGACCCTTAGCTCGAGCTGTACGGATGAAATCCTGACCTAACACGTCCAGCGTACTGGCACGCATAATCCTTGTCATGCCTGCTATACCAGGTACTCCCATTACAATTGCAGGTATTACCAATCGAGAATCAAAGAAACCACCCCATCCGGAGCATGGAAACCAACTTAATTTAAGACACCCTAACCAAAGTAATGCCGGGGCAATTACCATTACTGGAATAGACATAATAAAAAGACTCAAGGCTACAGATGTCGGATCAATCCAACTACCTTGGCGAGTTGCAATATAAAAGCCCAGTGGCAAACCTACACCGACGCTAATTATCAAAGCAGCAAAACCAAGCTGGGCCGATACCCACATCTTCGGAAGTATTAAATCACGTACCGGCCTACCCCTAAATCTAAGACTCTCTCCAAAATCACCTCTAAAAAACCCCCACATATAATCACCGTATTGGACTACGAACGGCCTGTTTAATCCTAGTTCATCCCTTAATCGCTCAGCTGTACTTTCGTCATAACGATTACCTAGCATCACAACAACTGGATCACCAGGTCCAAATCTACCCAGAGCAAAGGTAACTAACGACACAAATAAAAGAAGAATCGGGATCCACACCAATCTGCGAACGATATAGATCCACATTTCACGTACCCGCTAGATGATTATATTGATTAATAGTTATCTTCCCGTTGTTATTTGATTACTTTTCTATCTTGACCTGGCTTAGTTTAGGCACCGTCATTGGTGTTAATCTATAACCTTTTACGTAAGGTTTGATTAAAACATGCCTTTCTCCTTCAAACCATAAGGGAACCCAAGCAGCATCCGTAACTATTAATTGCTCAGCATCTTGATAGAGTTCAACTCTGTCAACTGGGTCTGGGTTGATCCGGGCATTTTCTAAGATTAAGTCAACCTGACCGTTGGAATACTTACCATGATTAAGTTTGCTATCAGAATGAAACAATATGTCTAGAAAATCCTGTGGGTCAGGGTAATCTGCTTCCCATCCAAGCCCAGCAAATGCTTGGAATTTATTCTGATTCAAGTCTTCTAAATATGTGGCCCATTCAACCTGCTGGATTTCGACTTCCACCCCCAAAACCTGCCTCCACATTTCTAAAATTACCTCCATATCAAGGCCAACACTACCTCCTCTTCCTGGAACAGTAACGACAATTCTAGGCCTTGTTGCACCGTCTGAATACTTTGATTCTGCTAGCAACTGTTTAGCTAATTCCGAATCATATCTTAGACCTTCTAATTGTTCGTTATATCCAGGAAAACCTGGGGGTAATATCCCATAAGCTGGTGTTACAAGATTCGATAAAACTTCTTCAGCAATTAACTTCTTATCTATTGCATGGTTTAACGCTTGTCTAAATTTCACATCATCAAACGGTGCCATCTGCGTATTAAAACCAATATATGAAATGGAAAAATCTGGTGGAGCTATCACTAATTCACGATTCAATGGCTCATTAGGATCTAGAACTCGTTCCAAATCAAAAAGTCCTACTCCAGTTATATCTATTTCGTTATTTTCATACATTGCCATCGACTGGCCGCCGGCCAGATTCATAACAATTAAATCAACACCACCCGGATTTTCATCCAAATTATCAAATCTTTCTAGAACAATTCTTTCACCAATTTTGTATTCTTTGAGTTTAAATGGACCTGTGCCGTTAATTTCATCAGTCCAAGTCTGACCACCAGACTCTACGTTTTCCCGATCAACAACAAATGCGGTGGGATAGGTTAATTTAGCGAGAAAATATGCCTTTGGAGCATCAATAGTAATCTGTAAAGTTCGATCATCTATTACTTTAATTCCTGTTATCTCTGACGCTCTGCCTTCAATTACATCCATTACACCGACGATATCGTTAAGATATGTTTCAGCAACTGGTGATACTGTTTGCGGATTAGCAGCTCTTTCTAAAGACCACTTAAAATCTGTTGCAGTTACCTGCTTACCATTATGAAATTTGGCATTCTCGCTAATTTTAAATGTATAAACAGTTCCATCACTGCTAATCTCCCAACTTTCTGCCAAATCTGGCTCAAGCCTCAAATCAGTGTTCAATGTCACTAAACCACTAAAAACTTCAGCAACAATACCCATAGAAGTTGTGTCTGATACTAGTGCTGGATCGAGTGTCGGTGGATCAGACCATATCCGCCTAAAGACACCTTCCGCAACTGGTTGATTAACAGGGTTTTCCGGAATCGCATCCGTCAGCCTTATTTCCTGCTCTTCTACAGCTGAAATTTCTTCGGAAGTAGAACCGTCTCCACAACCAACAATTAATGCGATAGATAAAAATACTATAAATAAACCGAACTTCTTCATGTTAGCTCCAATATTTTATGTTTATTTTTCCTTCACTAATTACAACGACTGAGCAGTGAATAAAGTTGCCCATATTAAATCATTTATCCAACGGTTGACGTGAGATAAGACCTAATAAACTGATCAATGTCTCCGTCCAATACACCGTCAGCATCTGCAGTTTCTTCTCCGGTTCGATGGTCTTTAACTAGTTTGTATGGATGTAATACATAGCTCCTGATCTGATTTCCCCATTCCGCAGAGACATGCTTCCCTTTGATTTCAGAAATATGTTTTTCACGTTGTATTCGCTGCAAATCTGCTAAACGTGACACCAATATACGCATGGCAATTACTTTGTTTTGGTGTTGAGATCGTTCGTTTTGGCATGATACTTTTATACCTGTAGGAATGTGAGTTATTCTAACAGCGGTAGAATTCTTTTGAACACTCTGGCCGCCGGCCCCTCCAGCTTTAAAAACGTCAATCTGTAAATCATCTGTATCAACTTCGATATCAACTCCCTCTTCAACCTCTGGAACCACCTCTACTAAAGCAAAGGATGTATGTCTAGCATGATCGGAATCATATGGAGAAAGCCGAACGAGTCGATGAACTCCTTTTTCAGCTTTCAAATATCCGTATGCATTGTCTCCTTTTATTTGCAATGTAGCACTTTTTATTCCGGCTTCATCACCTGGAGATGATTCAAGCATCTCTATTGTATTTCCAGCAGTATTAGACCATCGAGAATACATTCGCAAAAGCATTTCCGCCCAATCTTGTGAATCGACTCCACCTGCGCCTGCATGTAATGTCAATATGGCATTTCGATTATCGTATTCACCTGACAGGAATAAATCCAACTCTAAGCGTTCCGATTTGGTCCTAACCATAAGCAAGTCATCTGTAATGGATTCGAACATTGAAGAATCCTCTTCACTTATACAGAGTTTAGTGAATTCAGCCAAATCGTCCACTTCAGAAAACAAAGTGTTCCAATCATTCACCTGTTTTTTTAATTGAGCCAAGTTTCTCATACTATTTTGTGCAACTTTTGAATCAGTCCAAAATTCAGATGAGGATGCTTCTTTTTCTAGCTCATTTATCGCTGTTTGTTTTGACTCAACGTCAAAGACGCACCATTAGATCAGATACGCGTTGGCGAATAAGTTTAATTTCCTGATATTTATCTTGCATATTTATATGCCTCTCAGTTCAAAATTGATGCGTTAATATAAGCTGCTATACAAAAATAATTATACCAATAACAAAAAAAATTTGAGTGATCTTTTATCCCATATCAGAATAGTTGATGTACGTAGAACATATAGCTAAACTTCTTTACATGACATTTAAACAGTAGTACTAGGAGAGACAATATCATGTATTTATTCCTCGAGTTATGGAGCGCAAAAGAGTCTTGGTTAGCGTTATCCGAAACCGAAAGATCAGAGTTCTTCCAAAAAATAAGTGATGGTGTGAAGGATATTTTGGAGCCAGATTGCAAGGCTATCGGCTGGGCAATTAATGACCCAGAGACTGCTGCAAGACTTGATTATGAATATCTCGCTTTATGGCAAATGCCAGACAAACAAACAGTAGAAATTTTTGAGAAAAGAATACAAGAATTAGGTTGGTTCGAGCACTTTGAACAACAACACATGAGAGGTAAAGAAATATCGATTGATGACTGTTTCTCACACATGATGGGTCGTTAATATTTGGAAACAACTTTTAATAAGGTCAAAAGTAAAACAATATGAGCAATCAATCCGTTCACGTAATAAAAAATTCATGTTTTACTCTATTACTGATTTTGGCATTAATATTATTAGGGTGCTCAGAAAATAATAGGACCAAAATAGATAGCGAGCTCAGTCCAACAGAAGAGGTTTATACTGAACTAACTATCGAATCATCAAATAAACCAGAAAACGAAAACATCGAGCTTGAGAAAAGTAATTTCGCTCCAGAAAATGACGAAAAACAGACACTATCGGAACAATCGAGCATTGATGTTTTCGAGGAAGCCGAAACGAACTCATTAGAAGTAGAAATAATCGCTGAGCCAGAAGAAGAAATTGTCGCCACGCAAGACTTGGATATTGACCAAGAACTGCATGAGATGGACAAGATCCTTTTAAAGGCATTGAGCAGGTCCAGAGATATTTGTGATGACATTGTTGATTTGGAGCAAAGAGATATGTGTCGAATTGCTGCAGATAAGGGCATGGACATCGAAGATATCATAGATTTGATGGAGTCAATGGGTAGTATCAATTGTGAAATCTTAGAAGATGATCAGTTAAGACAAGCTTGCAAAATGGCAGTGGAAATGGAATTTATCGATTCAAGCTACGATAAAGATGAAAACAGTACCGTTGAGACGCAGGCGGGCCAAAATTCTAGTTTTCCAGGAATCAAAATCATTAACTATACTGATTACTCTATTAATGATCTAGAAAACTGGATTAATCTAGCGGAATCGAAAATGAAAAACAGGAGAGCAAGGATTCTTTTCTTTATCTATCCCGTAGGAGAAATGAAAAGGCCAGAGAAACCTGTTAGATCGGATTATGCTGATCGAGTATTCGTGGAACATGAAGTACTGTTAACTCAAAATGATATCGAGGTTATTCTAGACAAAGTGGAGGATTGGTTTGCCGGTGATCCTTGCCTCGATATTAGCGACATTAGACGCAATCTTAGTGATTACAGAAGTTGGCTTGAAAATGGAGCAGATGCCTCCACAATGCATGGGGTATGTGAAGAAACCCGGATTGTTGCAATGGGTGTAACTGAAAATATGCGATCTTACGAGCCACTAGAGAATTTCCAAAACTTTTTAATTCACGAGTTATATCATGCATTTCAGCAAGACTTAGAAATGGAAGGGAAATGTCAAGACATGAGGGAGAGGGATCCGAGAAACTCGAATACCAGATGGCTTATGGAAGGTGCAGCCCATTACTTTGCCACATGGTTAGTCGCTGAAATTCATGATAAAACAAATTACCTTAGTCAAATTCTAGATATCGCTTATCATTCTTTTAAACGCAGCGGAGAACAGATTTATGATGCAGAACCAGACAAATGGGGAGCTGCTGCTTTAAGCCTAATGGTAAAGCAAAATCTAATAACAGAGGATTCAATACTAGACGGCAGCCTGTTCCACAATTGTGATCGCGAATTAGTTTTTAATAAAAATCACCCATCAATCCAAAAAATTAAAGATTCATGGAATCTTATAGAAAAGGTTGGCGACGCTTATGTATTTAAAGCGGAAGCGCTGAACTAAACTTTGTAATCTATTATATTCCGGTAGGCGACCCAATATGGCCCATTGATGGATCTGGAAGAATTAAATGCCGAGAAGGCTGTAAGGGTAAAATCACACATGAAGGCATCATTTGATTATGAAAAACAGTCTGCTCTGCAGAGATATATGATTTATCTATACCTATCTTGCCACCTGTATTGTTATTAACATCAAATCGAGGCCAATTGCTAGAAGAAACATCAATCCGTATCCTGTGACCGGCTTTAAATATATTCGAAGTCGGAAAAAGATCAAATTCAATAAGGTAAGGAGTCCCTGGCTCCATTAACTCTTCCTTTTCCCATCCATTTCTGAATCTCGTCCTCATAATGGAATCAGTAATATTGATTGCCAAACCTTCAACATATTCATCTTTGGAAGGAAATAAATCTATCAGCTTTACCGTGAAATCAGTATCTTTGGCTGAAGATGCAATCCATAACTTAACCTTAATAGGCCCAGTTACCTCAGTGTCTATATCTAATTCTTCTGTCTGAAAAGTCAAAATGTCGTCTCTGGAATTTAACGGTAATTTATTATTGCTACCAATAAAACGATCAGGGTCACCTCTTTGGTCAAATGCGCCTGGACACAGCCATGGAGCCGCAGCTGACAATGAACCTCCTATGGTAGGAACTGGATTTTTAGGATCGAAAGTGTACGTGCTATAACTCTCGTTATCTAAATCAAGTATTTCCGCAGTGAGTTTACCGTTTCGATCTAAATAAAACTCTTTGTATTCTGTAGACTTTAGAGGCCAGTCTGAGGAAGTTCTCCAATAACCTCCTCTTTTCAGTCGACCCTCGTAATCAATATTTCCATCCCCAGTACCCATAGTAAAAAATTTAACGTTAGACCATGAAGACACCTCAGTATCCATGCCTTTTAAATAATGATCAAACCAGCTAAGTTTTAAGTCGTTGTAATTTATATGTGATTCTATGCCGAAATCAGAATCTCCAGCATATGTAACCTCATATTCTCCATGTGTCCATGGGCCCATTAAAAGTCTTTGATCAGAGTCCTTATTAGCCGAGAAATCTAGGAAGTTTTGTATCGTGTTCCTTGGATAAGTATCGTACCAGCCTCCCAAGTATAAAGATGGTACGTCCGCATGCTCTTCGATATATTCGTTTATTGCATATCCTCGTTGTTTCCAATACTCGTCGTACTTTACGTTGGTTAATATATCCACTGCCCACTGTTCATAATTCGGCAACTCTCTCAAAATCGTTGAGCCTTTCCGCACTGGAAAAGTATTAATTATTTCCCTAAGTCCATCAGGCCAAATTTTCTGAAGGTGTTTTTTTATAGCTGGATTAGCCTCAGCTTCTTTACTATTTGCAGCCATCCGAAAAGTGTATATGTGAAAACGTTGCTCAAGCGCCCCGTTTTGCCTCATAGATGAATGAAAGTAATTGGAAGCACCTACAGCTACTATCATCGTTGACAGATGGGGGGGATTTAAGGTTGCAAGAGCAGACTGGTCACTACCTGCATATGAATCACCCATAGTTCCGACTTTGCCATCAGACCAGCTCTGCGTACCTAACCACTCAACTGTATCGAATCCATCATTTGCTTCTTTAGCAAATGGATACCATATGCCTCCAGATTGGAACCTGCCTCTCACGTCCTGGATAGCACATATATAACCGCGTCGGGCGAAAAATTTAGCTTTGTATACGTTAGATGGAGAAGATTTATCATAGGGAGTACGTTCTAGGATCACAGGAAACTTACCGTTTACTTTAGTTTCATTTGAAGCTGGAAAATATATGTCTGTAGCCAGCTTAATTCCATCACGGGCAGTAACCGTAACATTTTGGTCACAGATGGAGTCATACGATTGTACTGACCCCTGATATTGATTATTGCTCATTTGTCTCCCTTAGTTAAAGGCTTTAAAACCTGAACCGATATTGAATTGTCTCTAATAACCTGCCAATCGTAAAACATCGGTATCAGCTTGCTCTGACTCCACATCTCCATCTGGTCATAGTAATGCATGCTGCCTGGGTGGCCAGAGGCTCCGAATGGAACGATCCAATGGCACTGCTCCCAATTAGACAAATCAAACACATATCGTGCTACTGAAGTAGACATTATATTAAATGGTTTAGCTGGTCCAAAAAATCCAGCGTGCGGTGTGTCGCCATCTCCACTTAAACCTATAGAGGGTGGATTAAATGAATCAGATATATCAGGAAAAGTATCTGATAGTGTGTGAGTAGGATCAGTCTTGTGAACATTACCCCATTTCCAACAATGGATATCCTCTCCAATCCACTCAGTTAACCATTGAATCCCATCGACAAGAGAGTCTTTAACTAATGAACTCCACTCTAAACCATCAGGTAATAGCTCGGTATTGTTGTCTTTCGCATGAGCTACAAACAAAGCCTCTAATTGTCTCATCAGGCCAGGTATACCCGTGCCACTGCCTGCAGCATTCGCAGCACTCTCTGCGATATCACCTAAATTATGTTCTACAAGCTTTTTGTTTAATGTGATTCTCATAGCTGAATAAATCGTAGGTTCAATGGACTCCTTATTCATAGATCCATCCCAATCAATCAACAAGTTTTTAACTTCTTCGAATCTTTTGCTTGGAAAGTCTACGTTTTTAAGTAAGCTGCAATAAACTTCAGCAGGAATCGATCGACATGCTGAATGTATTTCAGTCATGTCCTTTAATTCAGCATTCTTCAGATCTTTAACTAAATCATGAATTACCTGAGCCCTATATCCCGGAGCATAGTCTAAAGAAAGTAGATAGGGGTAGTTATCGTCTACAATCTTTTGATTAGCTGTGACAATATAGCCTACCTCAGGATTAACAATTCTAGGAAGATCTTCGTGTTTTACATAACCATCCCACTCTCCCTCACTGGTCCAACCAGGCACAGGTAACCAAACATTTTGCTCAGGCCGAATCGGTATCTTACCCCGATTTAAGTACCGAATTGATCCTTCGACGTCAGCAAAAACAAAGTTATTACAAGGATCGACCCAATCCTTCATACAAGCGTCCATATGATCTACATTTTCTACTGAAAGCATAGACCTGATCGAATCTGCGTTTTTATTGTCAGGTTCGAGGGCCGTATATTTAATTGCTATTGCTTTTCCGTGGGCGGGTTTACCTGAGATAATTGGTCCATGTATTGTAGATACTAGTTCAATCGATCGATCATGAGAATCACGAACTTTTATCGTATCAGGAATAATTTGAGCATTGAGCCATTTACCTTCGTATTCATATTGGCTCGCGTCATTCGGGTTAAATTTCTCAATATAAAGATCCTGATAGTCTGACATGGCATGAGTTACACACCAAGCCACATTGTTGTTATGCCCAAAATGGGGAAATCCCGGACACCCTGGAAAAGACATCCCTATAACGTCAAATTCATCGCAAGCAAGATGATTCTGATAATACACATTTGGCACATCGAGACCTCTATGAGGATCGCCACCAATCAAAGGTAATCCACTTTTCGTTCTAGTGCCGTCCAAAACCCAACTATTCGAGCCTGAATCCGGTTCTGTTAAACCTAAGATGTGTTGACTCATTTCTTTAAATATACTTTCCCCTTTTGCATATGGGCCTGAATATATTTGCCCAGGCGGAACAACCAACAAATGGTTTGGTTGATAACCTTTATACAATTCAGATGTCTTTTCTGGGCCAATTTCGTTAACTAATCGTGCCCTAGTTAACTTCGGTTCAAATCCACCCATCATTACATGCCTTATTTTGTAAACAGCCAAACAGTCCCACGGATACCACTGTTCTGGCGTCGAATTAATTAATTCATATTCCACGGGCAAATCTTTAGCGGAATGAATAAATGCGTTAACGCCGGACGCATATGCATCAAGCATCTCGATTGTATTTTCATCTAGTTCAGCGTAATCACGGATAACAGATGAATATATCTGCAATGGCCTTGTAAATAAATCATTCTCCAATCCTTGCTCACCAGCATATTCTGCCCACCTTCCATATGCGCGCATTCGATCATAATCCATATGCCAAAGGCGGTCTTGGGCAGTCACAAATCCTTGGCCAAAAAAAACATCTTTCACATTATTAGCTCTTACATGAGGTATACCATATTTATCTCGTCTGATTTCAACCGTTGATATCAAACCAGTTAAATCGAAATTAGAATCTGTATCAGGTAATCCTGTTTGGAAACTGTCTTCTGAAAATTCCATCTTAAATCCTTTATTTAAAGGTTAATGAACGAGCTGGATTATCATATATTATTTTTTTTACTTGTTTTCTTGATATTCCATGAACAAGCATCCTTGGAACTATAGAATGTAAAATGTGACCATAGTTTTTGCCACCAAAACGTTTATATCTCCACTGGTCGCAGACATCATGTGCTATCAAAATTTGGTCTTCATAACCGTTATCGATTAAAAACTTAACCATCTCAATGCGTTGAAAATCACTAGGAATATCGCTTGCCATATGGCTACCACCAAACTCAGTGTCTTCAATGCCAAAGGTGTCTAATTCTAAAAACACGCCAGTATTACCTAACTCGGGCAAAATTGAATAATCGACAATCCTGGCATCTAGATGACCAATGATTATATTGTCCCTTGCTGCACCATGTTTAAGTAAAATTTCAACTATCTCAATTGGTGCATGAGGGCTATGACCTGGATGAATCAAAATAGGAGCTCCTGTAGCTTTTTGCGCTTCAACCGCAGCGCGTAAAACCTTTTTGATGTTTTTGGTTAAAGGAAAGTCGCACCCAATTTCTCCTATTATTCCACTCTTTATCCCTGTACCGCCTACTCCAGCTATCAAATCATTTACAATCTCAGTCTCAATATCTTTTTGTGTTACAAAATCCATATTTACAGCGTAGCTCGAAGGTAAATAGTAACCGCATCCCATGATTATGTTGAGTCCCGTAGCTCTTGCAATTTTAGCCAAGCCCATAGGGTCTCTTCCTATGCCAATCGATGTTGCATCCACAACTGCACCTCCGCCTTCTAGTTTCCAATCCATAACCTCTTCAATAGCAATTGATATATCTGACAAGTTCATAGATTCAGGATGATGAAGCCATTTACCAGGCATTTTGCCAATATTTTTAAACGAAAGTTTTTCACTAGCTAACAGACGTTGTGATGATTCCTCTGGAGTTTGGTAGTAACAATCCAGACTAGTTAACAGGTGTTCATGTGTTAAGGTCGCTCCCAAATCTTCTGGAGATATCGGACCTAATACAGTATTAATCTGTCCATTAAATTCTTTAGTGTTCATTTAATAATTTCAGTTCTTATGAGAATAAATAATGAGTTTATTTTGGTTAATAAAAAGCGTCAATCAACTTAAAGTTAAATCAGGACTTTTAACTAATGCTTGGTTAAAACGCAGTATTATGGAAAAATAAGTAAGGATTATTATGAATATTAACTTACTTACACTAACTAAGAACTCAATGAAGCTTTTTGATTCTTTAATATTGATTTTCGGATTGGTTGCAACTGGATTTGCTGCAGTAACTATATTCTTTTGGTTCTCATCATTTGCTAACAATCAGGATTCTGCAACAGGATCGGCATTTCCTTATGTTTTACCAATTATTACTATCTTGGTCTCTGGCCTTGCAATAAAACTCTCGAGTAGAAATAATTCAAATGAGCATACATATGATATTGCTGCGATTCTTGCGCTAATTGCCACGGCAGGATTTCTTGTCATATCAGGACTAGTACCAGAATTTCGAGATCAAAAAACAGGCACTGATTGGCTTGTTTTTAAATGGGTTATTCTGGTTGGACTTTATGGCGGGCTAATTACTTTTTGGTTATCGATATCATTAATTATGTTTAAGCTCTCATACATAAGTAAAATAGTTATTAAACGAAGCTCCAATACGCAGGCAATTGATGGGTCTGATGATTAAAAATAAATCGAATTAAGGTTCAAAAATATGACTACATCTAACCACATACCGATTAATAACAAATTATTATATTTGGCTATATCAGTTATTCTGACTTTAATAGTAATATCCTGCGGAGCTGAAGAAACGTCAGAATCACGGACAATTTCAAACGAATCGGATGCTGTGGCACAAGGAGACGTTGGCAAAAAGTCTCTGTCATTTGAACTAGGACAAGCTATGGAGTCTAAGCGTGATCGTTTTGCATTATTAGTTTTAAGTAATGGAAACTTAATTGCTGCAGGCGGAAAAGAAGTAGGCATGCAAGCACAAAGCGGGAATTTCAATCGTACTGTTGAGATATTTGATCCCGTTAAAAATCAGTGGACATTCACTGGTGAAATGAAGGAAGAGCGTATGTCTCCCGTTCTCTTCGAGCTGCCAAACGGGAACGTTATGGTTATCGGTGGATTAAGTGGTGCCAGAGATCCTTTAATCTCAACTGAGATATTGGATTCAAATACTGGAACTTTTAGCATGGGCCCAGACATGATCAGATCTCATAATGAAATGGGTGCGGTAACTTTAAATGACGGTAGATTCATGGTTATAGGTGGCTCATCTTATGATGAGGACGTCGGATTTCAAGTTGCATTAAGTAAAGAAACAGAGATATTTGATCCTGAGTTGGAAACATGGACAGAAGCTGCTCCGATGTTGGAAAAGAGAGCTAACCACTCAGCGTTGGTTCTCAACGATGGAAAAGTTTTAGTTATAGGCGGAGGAAAAACAGATGGACCGTACTTGAAGTCCATAGAGATCTACGATCCAAATACAAACACTTGGAAATTTGGTGCGGACATGACAAAGGGTAGAGTCGCCCATACGGCAACTGTTTTATCGGATGGAAAGGTATTAGTGGTTGGAGGTAAAGGCAAATTAACATTGGCTGAGATATACGATCCAGAGACAGATACATGGACACTTGCAGGCGAAACTAACAAGTCCAGAGGTGACCATGCCGCTTTACTTTTAAGAGATGGAGCGGTATTAGTTACTGGCGGAATTGGCTATCTTACAGATACCGAGATTTTTGATCCTAATACGTTAACTTGGAGTATTGCTGGAACTTTAAATACTGGTCGAATTCGACCAGCTGTCACACGACTGTCTGACGGAAGGGTACTAATTATGGCTGGAGTAGGTAAAGATGGGATGCTAGCCTCGGTGGAAGTGTATCAGGACTAATTTAACCGTATACAGTACTCAATTATGATTCATGAACTTATAACTAAGAATATCGAAGCAATCCGACAATCATAAATATAAGAGCTACGGCAGTTATCAAATACTGAGATCTTTTAAGTACAGTCTTACTAAAATGTGGACGCTCCATCAATTCTATTGCTCGAACTATGAAAACCCCGGACAGAACGACCCAAAAGATTCCAAAAATAAGCTTATCCATCCAATTGGTGTATATAAAACCAACAAATATCAATAAGGCAATTAAAACACCATTAAATAATTGATCGCGTTTCACTAATTCCACTTTTAAGAACAATAAAATTACTCATATGTAAAATATCAGCTGAAGCAATTATAACTCTGATTCAAAAACGTTTTTGTCAAATGGAATCCTGTAGTCTCAATCATTTAACAATATATAACTATATTTTTATAATGCATAGTATGATTAATAAGCACTTGATTACTCAATTGGAACACTCATAATCCAGTATAAACATGTTATTCCTAAAACAAATTCAAGATTTATTTTCACAAAATTATGTTCTAATAAGACTCTTTAATTCGATCCACATACTATTATTTCGCATAACAAATGGCATGCTACTCGGCTCGCTTGCCGGACTACCAAGTTTACTTCTAACCACAAAAGGAAGGCGTACCGGAAAACTTAGAACTTCTGCCTTGATATATCTTGAATGGGAAAACAAGTATTTAATAGTTGCATCATTTGGAGGCAATCCCAAACCGCCTGCTTGGCTACTAAACATAAAAGAAGATGGAAAAGTAACAGTACATATACCTCGCAAAAAATTACCTGCAACGGCTACAGTTGCCGATCCTAAAACACGGGAGGTGGTTTGGCCAAAACTTTTAGAATTCTATCCCAGCTTTGGTAAGTATGAAGAACTTTCGGGACGAACTATCCCAGTTGTAATTCTCGATCCATTAAATCACAATCAACAGATTTGATTTTAGTTTTTTCTATCGTCGCAATCGCCTAAAGACAATAGGTACAAACAACATGCTCATTACAATTATTGAAACATCAACTCCTTGATTTTGGGTTGAAGAACAGGAGCCGTTAGCACCTTTATTAACTTCAGACTCGGATACTAGCGGTGTGCTCGTTTCCTCATCTTTTCTCTCGATGTTTGTATTAGAGTCAATACTATACTCCTGCCCTACTTCAGCTGTATTTAGATCCGACAGATCATCAGGTTCGAGATATTCAGACATCTTTTGTTCATCATCAGTATCTGTATCAATAGAACTCAAGTCTTCGCTAGAATCTTTACTGGACCCAGACGATACTTTTATTTTACGACCCGAATCCTTTATTGTTTCTTCACTAATTTCTTTTTGGCCTGTGGAAGATTCCTTCTTAGTTTTTCCAATCTCCTCTGATCCATTTAAATCTATTGACTCGAGATCATTCTTTTCCACAGATTTATCTTCCAATACAACAGGAGTCTTCACTTTAATTGGCTCACCAAAAACTTCAACATCCATTTCATCAACCAAGTTAATCAACTCTGTTTCTATATCAGTATACGAGGTAAAAGTTTCCTTAACTCGAATTTCCTCTTTAAAGGAATCCTGCTCAGTATTTCTATTATCGCCTACAGAGATTGTTTCATTGATATTAATTTCTATATCTGGTTCCTCTGCAAAAACAACACCGTTCAAAAAAAGCAATGGCATGCCAAACACGATCAATGAAGCCACAAATCTAATCATGACTTTACTCGAAAGAAATGTTCATATTTACCGACACTTTTTGGCCAGCCAGAACAATTATGGGGTCTAATTTCTTATATGTAAGATACTTTTTATATTTAAAATCCTCAATTGGACTTGAAACATAATATTCGAAATGTGTTGAAAAATACCCTATATTTGCATCCTGGTAAAAACTGCATGACATTGACAGCATAAGTACTGTTGTTCCAGCAGGGGCAGTGGAAAGTGTATCATCACACTCAGCACCGGTATCATCTCCGGACATGAAAACAGTTTCGATATCAGATGCTGCAAGGTCGTTTACAGAATAACTAAGTAACTCATCTAGATTCCCAGAACTCCACGGTTGGTATGGAACCCCATATCTTTTAAATCCATATCCCAATAAATCCCATTTTGTGATTCCATGAGTTTCCGGCCATGATGCACGAAGGAAATCTATTAATATTGGCTTTGCCTCTGTGGTTAATTCATTCTGAAAAACATGAGTTTCCAACAACATGCCACTCGGGTCATATATTTCTAAGTCCCAATTACCATGAACTTGTATTCCATCTCCATCAATCTGACGAGCACGTGCTATTTGCTGATCAGCAGAATCGGCTGAATCGGTAACTGCAGAAACTATTAAAAATAAGGAGAGTCCTACGAAACCAGCTACAACAACCGAACACCAAACTAATATTGCGCGTCGCATTAAATTACCTCCTTGGCATACAAACCTATATATCTGATCGAATTATCCAACTATTCGCTAATTTATAATCCTTCTTTTTGTACAATTTAAAATGATTTTTGTGACTTTAATTCAGCTGGATAAACGTTTTGCTGTTCAGAACCTGGTAGGTCTATAATTCGACAGGATTTCTACTTCAGTATTTTCTACAATCTCCATTGCAGCTAACTCAGCTACTAGTGGGGCTAGCGTCACTCCGCTATGCATCAATAAAACATAGATATTAGGTGCTTTAGGTGTGCATCCTATAACAGGAAGTTCATCGATTGGCATTGGACGAAAGCCTACCGGTACTATAACGGGGGATACATTTTTTAATCTTGTTATATATCTAGCGGCTTCTTCAATTAAACTGTTCGCATGTTCCGGAGAGTCATCTGTCGTTTCATGTTCTTGGCTGCCTGTGCCAATCATGACTACGCCGTCTGCATCCTGCCTGACATGTATTTGTTCTATTCGACCTGCTCCATTGAGAATCTGCAGTACCGATAATGATCGTAATATTTGAGAGATTGAATTGGTCTTAACAACTACTCCGGGGCTCACACGTTGAGGCAATTTTACACCGTAGGATTCACACAATTTACTTGAATTTATACCTGCAGCAACTACAGCTACATCAAATTTGTGCACCTGTCCCCCACTTAGAACTGAAACCCCTGAGCCATCTTCGCTAATTGCATCTACTGGACTATGCAACATTACATTTCCACCATTTTCGACAATTCTGTTTAAGCAAGCTTGAACAACTTTGTCAGGCATTACATGACCCTCTGCCCAAGTGTATGCAGCAGAGTGAAATTCGGGTATTTCTAGTGATGGCTCAAGTTCAAGCAATTCTTTTTGCGTTATGAGCCTAGAGGGGTATCCCCATTTTTGTAATCGATTAACATCTTGATAAAGCTTATCTCCGCTTTTTGAGTCTATAGCAAAAGTAACATTACCTCCCCATTTCAACCCAATATCTTGATTTAACGTCCTTTCAAAACGACCCCACCGCTCCATGGAATCATGATTAAGGTCATGGTACGATCGAGGAAATTTATTGAAGGCATTAATCCATGCAAATGAATGTCCACTTGCTCCAGATGCAGGCTCGTCTTTCTCAAAAACCGTCACTCTCGAACCCAACTGAGAAAGATAAAATGCTGTGGAAGCCCCAATTATGCCTCCACCAATTACTGCTACATTAACAGACGACTTCAACTATTTTTTCTCCTAATCAGAAATGATCTACATATTTAACATAGAATATTTTCCGACTCACTATCAATATGCTAAATTTAACATAACCTGCTAAATCATAGCTTTAGAATCAATTCTTAGTTAGTAAAACAAAAAGGGCAAATTATGGAATTGTCAAACATTCCAAAACATTCGGATACATTAGTAATTGGTGCTGGAACTGCTGGTTCAATAATTGCCGGTCGTCTTGCTAGTAAAGAAAATCAACATGTTGTTCTATTAGAAGCAGGGCCAGATTTCGGGTCAATCGATAATAAAAAGTGGCCAGCTGATCTACTTAATGGAACAGTCATTGGAGAAACACATGACTGGGGATACAAAAGTTCAAGCAAGCATGGTGAACCTAATCATAACCTTGAACGAGCTAAAGTGATCGGAGGATGTTCTTCACATAATGGCTGTATTGCCATATGGGGAAGTTATGTTGATTATGACACCTGGGAATCTTATGGCAATCAAGGCTGGTCAGCTAAGGAAGTACTACCATATTTTAATAAAGCAAATAAAACCCTAGGTGTTAGAGATTTCAAAAAGTCGGAAGTTACACCTTTTCACAGCGCGTGTGTAACCGCAATAGAAAAAACCGGCATACCCCGCACCAATAATTTAAATGACTTGTACGAAGATAATGGAGTGGATATATCTCCAGTCAATAATTTGCATGGGCAAAGGTTTAACGCAGCATTCGGATACCTGGATCCAGTAAGAGAAAATGGTTATTTATCAATTGTTGGAGATGCATTAGTCGATAAAATAAATTTACGTGGAAATAAAGCATGCTCAGTAGACGCAATTATTAATAAAAAGCGTATTAATATTACTGCTGAACAAATAATTATTTCTGGGGGTGCTTATGAGTCTCCATGTATTCTCATGCGCTCTGGAATTGGCTGCTCATCGAATTTGCCTCACTTAGGAATTAAACCCCAAATCAACCTGAATGGCGTAGGCGAAAACCTACATGATCACCCGTCTATAAATATAAAATTTCAGGGAACTGATCTATTATCAAATTTGATGAGAGAGTTTCGACAAAATGGAAATGTCGTTTATAGCGAGCAGACTATAGCTAAAGCCCAAAGCAAGAATTGCAAAGAGGGCTTTGATTTACACGTATACCCAGTCACTGGGATTACTGAGAACAGTAATGGCAAATGGGATTGTGCAATTTATGCAGCTAATATGGCGCCTATATCACGCGGCCATTTAGCTCTTAAGAGTGCTAATCCAATTGAACGGCCAATAATCGATCAAGGATATTTAAACGACTCCGAAGATAAAGATATTGGAATTTTAATGGAAGGGTTAGAACTTAGCAGAGAAATATCACATCAAAAGGATATTTCCGAATTAATAGGTAAAGAACTAATCGAAACAAGCAGAATAGTCTCACTCGACGATATACGTAAATTAGCATTGCACTATTATCATCCTGTAGGTACATGCAAGATGGGGCCTGAATCCGATTCAAATGCAGTAGTAGACAACATGGGTAGAGTTCACGGAGTGGATAATCTATATGTGATTGATGCATCTATAATGCCTAATGTTCCAAGAGGCAATACGAATATACCCGTAGCAATGGTTGCCGAGCGATTAGTAAGCACACTTACTTAATGATACAAACCCATTATAAGAATAGATTTTGTATTATAGGCATTGAAAATTTAATCTACGTCTTATTTCCAAACGAAGCATCATGGCTTATGAATATTTCGTGGTCGGGGTGGCCGGACTTGAACCGGCGACCCCCTGCACCCCATGCAGGTGCGCTACCAAGCTGCGCCACACCCCGACTTATGAAAGCTTAAATTTCTATCATTTAAATGTTTAATATTCAAATGAACTAGAAGCCAGTTATAGTTTCAATTTCGGTGTCTATTATTGCAAACCCATCAGAAAGAGAATTAATAAAATCCAACACTTTATTAATAATTTTCAGGTTGTTTGTGGAACTATTAGATACGTAAGTTATACCTAATATAGAAACCTTGAAATCATCTTGTAGGCTGATTTCTGAAATAGATACATTATGCCTGGACTTAACTTTTTCAATTATAGGTCTAATTGTATTTCTTTTGGCTTTTAGACTATGAATGTCATCTAACATTAACGTCAATTTAACAACTGTGACATGCATCTTTGCCTTCTCCTATTCATGTAATACTGGACTATAATACTGGACTAAGTAACCAAAGTTAGATATATAATTTTATATATGGAAGACCTACAAGATTGGATACGCGCCATTGAACAAACTTGGATTGTGCGTTATCCGAAACAGAATTTAGCCACATTTGGTATAACCAACATCGCTTACTATGTAGTCACAGAACCTATTTATAGAGAAATAGATCAGGGTGGTCAAGAAGGCGTTGTGAGAAAAGGTCGAGTATTAGCTGAAAAACCAACTATTATAACTCCTACATACGCTTTAAATTTAGAAGGTTTCAGGCCTGAAGCTTATGAATATCTCAAACAAATTTCTTTGAATTTAGGACCTCAACATCCAGGTATTTTATACAAGTATAAAAATGAACCTGAAAATTTTGAGATAGTAAAAGGAGAGCCATCTGAAATAGCTCACAACATAGCTAATGATCTAGATAAAAAGGATCAGGATTTATCGGTGGTTATGGTAGGGGTAGATGAATGGTGGGACGTAGCTTTACTAAAATTCATATATGAGTTTACCTCAAATTCTGCTACAACTAATTTTCAAGAGTTTTCTGCGAGAGGATTATTGAAACCACAAACAAGTTTTGGGGGGGCTCCAAAAGTGGCTATAGAAAGAATTGAAAAACTATTCAATGAAGCATCATCAATGGAAGACAGAGATAATTTAAAATCCGAGTTAGACAGATGGGGTCTTTTTAAACATTATGAATCCAGGTTTCTTTCTTTGTATCGACAAAGTTAAAACAACAATCTAACTTATACGCTTCCATAACTTAAACTGTTAACAAAACAAGTATGATCTTTCACCTGCTTTGTAATCATTAGCTTTTTGAACTTTATCGGTGACTTGCAAGCATAATATGGAAGTGTAAGCTGAAGACACAGTATGCGGATATAGGTTTAGTACTAATGCGACTTTCCACTAAATCATTAAAGTTGATTTTAATTACAGCTATTTTGGCTGGAATCTTGCTAGTTACGGATGTCAATAGGCTTAATATCCCTGAAGAAATCGGCAGGCATCACCTTTTCAGTATATTAGACTGGGAGGTACGCAGATTACCAAACAAGTGGTCTTACAAAATTAAATCGTTAATTAAAAATGATCACGAATCAAAATCTAATCGCCTAGAAAACATATATTCATACTTAGATACTAGCAAAAATGACTTAGATCAATTATCTCGTCCGGATATCGAAGCCAGTTTTGAAAGCTTGATCAGTGATGCCATTAAGCTCGAAGGTATAACATATTTAAATCGAATAATTTTCCCTCCTGTATCAATTTCTCTCGAGTCAGCGCCCTATATTTTAATTACCTCACCCAGAGACAAAATTATGAGAGGTGATGAAGCCTTGTTAACCTCCAACATATCGTTGCAGCAAGTTATTGATATTGAGAATAAACTCATGAAGCAAGAAAATTTGTCATCTCTGGTGATTCCTGTAGGCGGCATCGCGACTTATCCAGTTATCGTTACAAAATCTAATGACCTACTATGGAGCCTACAGACGGCGGCTCACGAATGGCTACATACATTTCTATTTTTTAGGCCTTTAGGATTCAATATGTTTAATAGTGCCGAAATGCAGATCTTAAATGAGACTGTAGCAAATATAGTAGGAAAGGAGATAGGTATAACCGCGTTTAATATGCTTTTGGCTGATAGTGGCCAACAAACAGATTTATGCAAATTTATAAACCAACCTAAACTAAAAACCAACAGCCAATTTAATTTCTCTAATGAAATGAGGGATACTCGAATAACCGTGGAGGAATTGCTTATGGAAGGCAAAATAGATGAAGCTGAAAGCTACATGGAAAACCAAAGATTAGTATTTAACTCAAACGGATATCCCATACGTAAGTTGAATCAAGCATACTTTGCTTTTTATGGAACTTATGCTGACAGACCAGGGTCGATCAGTATAATAGGGCCTCAGGTGGAAGAATATCGCAGTTACTTCAACGGTCTAAGTGAATTCGTAACAAACATCTCTAAAATCGATAGCTATCATGAATTCGAGGACTCGCTTTTGAATATTAAAACACAAGACGCGTCTCCAAAAAGAACACATACTAATTCAACTGTGATACCATTTATTTGTGAGTAAATATACTAGTATTAGTTTATTAAATAAATTTTATTAAAGGGCATATTCAAAGCCGGTTTTTTCACTAAATGAACCCTAATAACCAACGCGAACCAGAAATTAACTTAGACGATATCGCAAATAGATTGCGGTCTATTTTTGGTAGTTCTGGTGGGCCTTCAAAAAATAGTCTGCCTGGAATTATAATTTTTGTAATTTTCAGTATATCTGCTTTAATTTGGCTAGGAACTGGATTCTATACAGTCCAGCCAGGAGAGCAAGCAGCTATTCGAACCTTTGGTGAATATAGAACTCCTAATGATACTGGCGGATTTGTTGGTGGCGTGGATCCGGGACTTCATTGGTACTACCCTGCTCCAATTGGCACTTTAAATGTAGTCGCTGTAGATGAGATCAGAAGGTTAGAACTTGGTTTTAGAGGAGAGACTCCCATTCCAGTTGAATCTTTAATGATAAGCGGTGACACAAATATCGTGGATGTTCAACTATTGATCCAGTACAACATTAAAGATGTAGAAGCATTTCTGTTCAAATCTGTAAATCCTGACACTATAATCCTAAAAGGAGCTGTTGAAACAGCAGTTAGACAAGTTGTCGGACAGCGTAACATAGATGATGTGCTTACAACTGAAAAAGAATCAGTGCAGGCAGAAACAAAATTACTTCTTCAGGATTTGCTTGATCTATACGATACAGGTATAAACATTACTGAAGTGAAACTCCAAAATGTGCGACCTCCATCTCAAGTTCAAGATGCGTTTGATGACGTGGTTAGAGCGAGAGAAGATAAAGAAAGAACTATTAACTTAGCACAAGCTTATGAGGCTGACATTATTCCTAGAGCACTAGGAGAGGCACAGCGTGTTCTCCAGCTTGCTGAGGCTTATAAACAGGAAAAGATTGCTGGAGCAACGGGTCAATCCGACAGGTTTCTATCAGTTTTAGCTGAATACAATAAAGCAAAGGAAGTAACCAGGCAGAGATTGTATCTTGAAACAATGGAGGCTATTTTGCCAGGTGTTACAAAGTACATCATTGATGGAGAAGTAGGAGGAAACTTACTACAATTCCTACCATTAACGAATAATGGCGACAATACAACACTCGATTCTCTGGAGCAATTGACGGAATAGTTATGAGTATTAATAGATCAGCAATTATATTTGTAATATTGGTTATCTTAGTAGGTATCCTAGGTCCGCAAAGTTTCTTCGTCGTCGATGAAACACAACTAGCAATTGTCACCAGATTTGGAAGCGTCAAACAAACAATTGTTAGCCCTGGAATAAGATCAAAAACTCCATTTGTTGACTCAGTTACATATTTTGAAAAGCGTAATGTCCTTTTCGATGCTAATCCAGATGCCCTATTAACAGCTGACAAAAAGCGTCTCGTCATTGACGCATACGCTATAGCAAAGATTTCGAACCCTTTGCTTTTTAGGGAAACACTTCAAAATTCACAGAGGTCTCTGACAAGAGTAAATGACCTTGTAGCTTCTGAATTACGTAAAAAAATCGCTGATGACGATCAAGTTGACATTATTCGTGATAAACGAGAAGGAATAATGGCGGAAGTTAAATATGATGTCTTGCCTAAGTTGAATGAATTTGGCATGAAAACTGTTGATATACGTATCAAAAGAGCGGACTTCCCAAATGAAATAGCGACGGCAGTATATGCAAGAATGCAGGCTGAACGTAAACGTATAGCTGACGCAGAAAGGGCTGCTGGAGCAAAAGCTGATCTTGAAATACGATCCAATGTTGATAAGCAAGCACAAATAATAACTGCAGAAGCTGAAAGAGATGCTAATGTTCTAAGAGGTGAAGGTGAGGCTGAGGCCATAAGCATTTTCGCTGAAGCTTTAGAGCAAGACCCTGAATTTTATAGGTTCCAAAGAAGCCTAGAAACTTATCAACAAGTGTTTAACGAAAACACAACTGTTATTTTGCCATCCGACTCTGAATTATTCGCGTTTCTAGAATCACCAAAAGTTAATTCGGGTGAATAGGCTTTTAACCTCTAATTTTTTCAGACGTAAATCCCTCCATTAAACCTGCATCTCTGTTTTTAATTCGTTTTTACTTACAACAATTTTTATCTAGTTTTGCAATAAAATGATAACCTTCCAATTAACATCAGTTATTATGGTAAAGGTTCCCATTGCAAAAACGAATTACTGCAGTTTTTATAGACCCAGACATAGTTATTGTTGACGATCTCATGACGGAAAATTGGCTAAGTGAGATCACAGATTCTGCGCTAAATCATCTGAAAATAACTAGAAGCAAATCTATAGAAATTGCTATAACAAATGATCAAAAGATGAGAGAACTAAATCTCAGACATTTGGGTATAGATAACACGACAGACGTGTTATCCTTTTCGAATATAAGTCCAGTCGATATAAGTTTATATTCAGGCGAGGAAAATGATGCCGCACCTGGGGTTATTGGAGAAGTAGTAATTAGTAGCCATCAAGCAAAGCGACAATCCGATACAAAAAACATATCATTTCTTGAAGAGGTTGCGTTTCTACTAGCTCACGGGATTTTACATCTTTTAGGTTACGATCATGAAACTGAAAATGAAAGAATTGAAATGGAAAACTTGCATAGGAAAACTCTATATGCCATGTTAGGTGAATCAAGCCTTCATATAGAAGTTGATTATTTAGCATGACTGAAGTTCTATACCGAAAATGGCGACCAAAACAATTTGCCGATATTGTCGGTCAACCTCATGTCGTTCAAACTTTGAGTCGGGCGGTACAAAGCGACAGACTAGCTCATGCATATTTATTTTGTGGGCCGAGAGGAACAGGTAAAACGAGTACCGCTCGAATACTAGCAAAATCTATTAATTGCGAAACTAAGGATTCTTGTAACACGAATAATTCATGCAGAATTTGCAGTTCAATTGATGAAGGTTTTGCATTAGATTTAATCGAAATAGATGCAGCAAGCAACAGAGGTATAGATGACATACGAGATCTTAGAGAAAAGGCTCGTTATGCACCTAACGAAGCGAGCCATAAGGTTTATATCATAGATGAAGCCCACATGTTAACTGATCAAGCATTTAATGCACTCCTTAAAACGCTAGAGGAGCCTCCAGACAAAGTGATATTCATACTTGCAACCACAGAATCTCACAAGATTCCTCCGACTATTCTTTCAAGATGCCAACGCTATGATTTCGCAAGAATTACTACTGAGGTAATTTTTGATAGGTTGACGGAAATATGCAAAGTTGAGGAATTCGATGTTGAAGCTGACGCTATAACCCTAATATCTAATCTCTCCAGTGGGGCTTTGCGAGATGCCATAAACATATTAGAACAATCAGTTGTTTCGGATGATCCCCCAATATCTCAAACTAAGGTTAGAAACCTGATGGATATTGGCGATGAAACAATCAACATAGAGTTAACTAAATTCCTCCTAGAGAAAAATATTACTAAAGCATTAGAAACTGTCAACGCTGCAGCTAATTCTGGTACTGATTTACGATATGTTCATATGGGCCTAATTAAATACCTTCGAGCAATCCTTTTGATTAAGTCAAATATAAAATTGGATTCGAGTTTCAGCGAGGACGTGTATCAGAAAATTGAATCTATATCACAAAACTTCGAACTTGAATCCATCTTAAATTGCCTGAAAATATTAACTAATCCTGATCTAAAGCCAGATTCATCCAACCCTCTTAGCCTTGAGTTAGCCATTGTGGAAACTGCAACGGAATTAATTCAAAATATAAGTACTCTAGATGAGCCTAATACGTCACAAAATACTGATGATGGGCCTGTACAACGAAAAAGACAGGAACAAAAAATTGAAGAGAAAAAAGATAAAGAGAATTTAACAAAACCAATCCCACCTAAAACTGTTAGTGAGTCAAGCCCCGTAAACCCTGATCAAATAAAAACACCAGAAACCACAAACTCTGCTTCACCGAACAAGAATCAAACTAATGAAAAGCTTGAAAATGGGTGGCAGGCTATTTTGGAATCACTAAGATATACCAAAGGGCAAAAATTCAACCTGAAGGCACTACTGGTCACCTGCACTAGTCAAAAACTCAAAGATAATTCTATTATTCTAGGATTTTCCCACCCTTCACATCGAGAGAGAATGGAACATGAATTGACAATCCCTGAAAGCCGTAAGTTATTGAGTGATTCATTTGAGAAAATCATGGGCAAGCGGTATGAATTGATTCTGGAAAACGATAATGTTAATGCCGGAAAAGATAAAATAAATAATGATTTAAGCAGCCCACTAATCCGAGCAGCTCAGTCGATGGGGGCTCAGATTATTGAACAAAGCACCAAAAGGGAATTAGATAATTGAACAAAAAGTTTTTACAACAAGCACAACAACTACAAAAACAAATGATGACCATACAAGCTGAGCTTGAGTCGGCAAAGGTTGAAGGATCTTCTGGAGGCGGAGCAGTTAAAGCTACAGTCACGGGTAAAATGCGTCTGGATTCTATAATGATAGACCCAGAGGTCATTTCCGAAGATGTTGAATTGTTACAAGACCTAGTAACAGCGGCTATAAACGAAGCCTTGGATAAAGCACAAGAAATGGCTTCTACAAGAATGGGTGCAGTCACTGGCGGCCTAAACATTCCAGGTATTACTTAATAACTTTGAATTCAAACCATATAAATAACGGTCCTATTGAAAGGCTAGTTACAGAATTACACAAGCTACCAGGCATAGGGCCTAAAACGGCTCAACGACTGGCTTATTATCTAGTGAGAGTGCCAAAAGACGATGCTATAAAACTTGCTGAATCAATCAATTCAGTTAAGGAAAAAATAGACTTTTGCTCTGAATGTTTCGATATCACCGAGAATAATCCATGCCAAATATGTGCCGACACCACCAGAGATAAGACTCGGATATGTGTAGTTGAAGAACCACTAGATGTTCGGGCACTGGAAAAAACCAGATCTTATACAGGGACGTATCATGTGTTGCATGGAGCCATATCGCCAATGAATGATATTGGACCAGATGATTTGCGCATTGATGATTTGCTCAAAAGAATGAAATTGCTTGAAGTAGAAGAGGTAATCATAGCAACTAACCCTAACGTTGAAGGCGAAGCGACTGCTCTGTACATCCAAAGACTACTTGAACCTTTTTCGGTGAAGATTACTAGGCCTGCTAGAGGCTTACCAGTCGGTGGAGATTTAGAGTATGCGGATGAGATTACTTTATCAAGAGCAATGGAAGGCAGGCAACCGTTTTAGTAAGTTGATTTTAAGGCGGCTAAATGGCCAAACCACGCATTTACACAACTACAGCTCTCGTACTTAAATACCGCAACTATGGTGAATCAGACCGGTTTATAAATTTTTTGTCTAGAGATCTCGGTCAAGTCCAAGGCTTCGCAAGAGGTGTGCGTCGTTCCACCAGTAAGCTTACTGGGCACTTAGAGCTTTTTTATAATGTTCGAGTCTCTCTTGCTATAGGGAAAAATACGGATTTAATAACCGAAGTTGAGATATTAAAAACACCGATTAAAATAAATAATAGCCTAAATATTTTGTCCTGTGCACTAAATATTACTGAACTAGCCCTAAACCTTTCAACAGAAGGACCAGGCAATGAAATGATTTATGATCTGCTTGACCAGACAATCAGCAGACTGAATGTAACCGAGGAAGATAATGCTGAGAAACTGTTGGCGTATTACCAACTGAACTTACTTTTCATTTCTGGCCTAGCACCTGAGTACAAGGAATGTGTCGAATGTAGAAATGAACTCACACAACAAGACCACCTATATAGTGCAACATCTGGAGGGACTATTTGCCCAAATTGTACAAATAAACAAACTGGTTCTTTTATAAATTTATCCGTTAATTCAATAAAAGTTCTCAAATATATAGAAACCGCTGATATAAAAAGTTTAGAGCAATTCAAGATACCTGAATCGGTGATATCAGAGGTGAATGAAGTTCTTAGCTTGCATATCAATCATCATATAGACCGAAAAATTAGATCGAGCTCATTTTTTAAAGGAATTGATTAATTATGAGACTTCTACATTGAAGTACGACTTATCATCCACTGATAAATCCGTTCTGGAAAGATTTTCGATCCTAATATACCTGCCCTAGCCTCAAAACCAATTGGGTATCTCAAACGCGGCCTATCAGACTCAATAATCCGTTCAATCAGCTTGGCAATTCTGACAGGGTCATGTATTACTTTTCGCCATTTTTTGTGCTTACGACGGTAACGATTTATTAAATTTTTATAAGGCAATTCTTCTGATTCAGCATCCATTCCTTGAACCATGTTACTTTGGAAATCAGTATCAAAAAGGCCCGGTTGAATTGAAGAAACAGTCACTCCAAATGGCCATAATTCCATTCTAAGAGCTTCTGTTTGTGCCTCTAAAGCAAACTTAGAGGACGCATACGCCCCATTGAATGGTGTCGCTACCCAACCGGCTACTGAGCTGATATTAATTATTCTCCCATAACCTCTTTCGCGCATATTAGAAATTAAAAGTTTAGACAATCTAAATGGAGCAAACACGTTAGTTTTAAACTGATCTTCCATTTCAGAAATTGAAATGCTTTCTAGAGGGCCCCATAAACCATAACCTGCATTGTTAACTAAAACATCAATTGAATTATGCTGATCTATCAAAGTTGGCAAAACTTCTTCTATACATCCTGGGTCTCCATTTTTTAAATTTATGTCGAGTTCTATAGGGAAGAAAAGTTCCCTTGTTTTATTAGCTTCTGTAGCCAGTGCTTCCAATCGACCTAGTTTTCTACTAGAGCCAATAACTTTATAGCCCCTCTCACAAAGATATAACGACGCTATTTTTCCAATACCGGATGAAGCTCCAGTAATGAAAACTGTTTTTCTAAAATTGCCAGACATCTGAACACATACCTTATTAAACTGGTAGACATGAGACCTTTAACAGTCGAATATATTATAAAGAATTAAATGATTATTGCAGTTATTGGCTCATCAGAAGCAAATGAAGAACTTGTAAAACTTGCAACTAAAGTCGGATACGAATTGGCTCAAAATGGAGTTATGATTGTATGTGGAGGCTTGGGCGGTGTAATGACAGCAGTGTGTAAAGGAGCAAAACAAGCGGGCGGTGTAACTATTGGTATACTGCCAGGAAATGATCCGCTATCTGCTAACGAATTTGTAGATATACCAATTTGCACGGGTATAGGGTATGCAAGAAATGTGATAGTTGTGAAAACTGGATTATCAGTAATTGCGGTCGGCGGGGCTTATGGAACATTATCTGAAATCGGGCATGCATTGGGAGATAATATTCCAGTGATTGGATTGAGAACATGGAATTTTGATCAAGAAAACCTAGATAATGAATTATTCACCGTGACCCAGTCGCCATCGGAGGCAGTCAATTTAGCAATTCAGGCAGCTGTAAAAAGAGATAAGTTAAATCAATCTATAAAGTAAGATAAAAAAATTTGAATAAATCTAAGATCAAAAATATAACTGCCCGAGAAATCCTAGACTCAAGAGGAAATCCGACAGTGGAAGCTGATGTACAACTGTTGGACGGCACTTTAGGTAGAGCGTCAATACCATCTGGTGCTAGTACTGGCTCACGCGAAGCTCTTGAACTCAGAGATGGAGATGAAAAACGATATGGAGGTTATGGAGTTCTAAAAGCTGTACAAAATATTCAATCAGAAATAAGAGAACAATTAATTGGTAACTTATATAAGGACCAAAGAGAATTAGATCAAACTATGATTGACATAGATGGTACATCAGATAAAAGCAGATTAGGTGCAAACTCAATACTTCCAGTTTCTATTGCTTTTGCAAGAGCATCGGCAATTAGTATGAAACAGAGCTTATATTCATACATAGGCGACCAGTACAGCGGATCGAAGGCTAATGAAGACTATATTATTCCGGTTCCAATGTTTAATATTATTAATGGTGGAAAACATGCATACGAATCTACAGATTTTCAAGAATTTATGGTCATTCCTAGTGGATTCAACACTTATGAAGAGTCACTAAGAGCTGGGGCTGAAATATATCATAATTTAAAGCGAATCCTTCAACAAAGAGGTAAAACTACCATTGTGGGGGATGAAGGCGGTTTTGCTCCTAGTCTAAAAAATAACCGCCAGGCTTTAGAATGGATCCTTAACGCAATTGAGGAAGCTGGTTACGAGCCAGGAAAGCATTGCCATATTGCAATTGATGTTGCGGCGACCGAACTCCAAACATCTTCTGCGTCCACAAATACCGACTATCACTATGATTTAACTAGTGTGGATACAATTCTAAATTCAGAAAAACTAATTGAAGTATACGATAATTGGGTAGGACAATATCCGTTAATTAGCATTGAAGATGGAATGTCCGAAACAGACTGGGACGGCTGGCAGAACATGACATCTAAATTAGGAAACAAGGTACAAATTGTCGGCGATGACCTATATGCCACCAATACATCTATTATAAAAAACGGTATCGTTTCAAATGCTAGTAACGCTGTACTCATCAAACCAAATCAAATTGGCACACTTACGGAAACTCTTGACGCCATATCAACAACAAGAGATGCTGGGTGGAGCGCGATTATTAGCCATAGATCTGCTGAGACCGAAGACACTATGATTGCTGACCTGGCAATTGGAACCGGAACCAGGCAAATAAAAGCGGGAGCGCCAGCTAGAAGCGAACGTACGGCGAAATACAATCGATTATTGAACATTGAAGCTGAGCTTTCTGAAAAAGTATCTTTTGCTGGAAACTCTGCATACCAACATTTTTTCGACAATTGAACGCATTAGATATGAGTTATGGTAAAGTCAAAAATAAAATTTAGATAATAGGGAGAATAAAACAAGCGAATGCCCACAAAAATAGGAATAAACGGTTTCGGACGAATAGGAAGACAAGTATTAAGAGCCATAAGAGAACGTCACCCAAACACCCTTGAGGTGGTGGCAATTAATGATCTGACTGATACAAAAACAAATGCTCACATGTTTAAATATGATACTAACTATGGAGTGTCTCCGGAAACCGTCGAGTTTACTGAGAATTCTATAATTGTTGGAGGATATCCCATTTCGGTTCTCGCTGAGCGAGACCCAAGCAATTTATCTTGGGGAAAACTTGGAGTTGATATAGTTATCGAATCAACCGGATTCTTCACTAGTGGTGATAAAGCTTCCGGGCATCTAAAGGGCGGAGCAAAAAAGGTAATAATATCAGCCCCAGCTAAAGGCGAAGACATTACTATGGTGATGGGTGTCAACGAAAATCAATACCAGCCGGATAAACATAATGTTTTATCAAACGCTTCCTGTACAACAAATTGTATCGCCCCTATGGCTAAAATCCTTGACGATGAATTCGGCATAAACCATGGCTTGATGAGTACTATACACTCTTATACTAATGATCAAAAAGTCTTAGATCAGGTTGCTTCGGATTTACGAAGGGCTCGTGCTGCTGCTATGAACATTATACCTACCTCAACTGGTGCTGCTAAAGCTGTTGGGTTGGTCCTGCCACATCTGAATGGCAAAATACATGGAATGGCTTACAGGGTACCAACATCCACTGTATCAGTAACCGATTTCACCGTAGTTCTAAATAAATCTGCTTCAGTAGATGACATAAATAACGCGTATAAAAAATCAGCCGAATCAAATCTTAAAGGAATTTTGGAATATACCGATGAACCATTAGTAAGCAGTGACTTTAAACAAAATACCCACAGCACAATAATCGATGGTCCATCGACAATGTCAATGGATGGAAGCCTAGTAAAGGTCGTGGGATGGTATGATAATGAGTGGGGATACAGCTGCAGAACATCGGACTTAGCAAACTATATTGCTAAACTTGGTTTTTAACATAAAAACCTAAACAGCTAAGTAAAATTGCTTATAAATAATAACAATGTTTATAATAGCCTGCTAAGTACTTAAAATATTTTTATGTTCTGTTATTAATATGTGTATAGCAAGAGGAGAACAATATGGCAACTGAAACGAAATCAAAAAAGCAAGATGCTACAGAAACCGCTACATGGCGGGTTAAATCTGGGCTAGCTCAAATGCTCAAGGGTGGAGTCATTATGGATGTAGTGACACCTGATCAAGCAAAAATTGCTGAGGATGCGGGTGCTTGTGCGGTAATGGCTTTAGAAAGAGTACCCTCGGACATTAGGACTGCTGGAGGAGTAGCTCGTATGTCGGATCCCACTATGATAAAAGGGATTATTGATGCAGTAACCATTCCAGTTATGGCGAAAGCCAGAATAGGTCATTTCGTTGAAGCCCAAACATTAGAAGCATTAGGGGTAGACTATGTTGATGAATCGGAGGTCCTAACGCCTGCCGACGAAAACAACCATATAAACAAACATGATTTCAAGGTGCCGTTTGTCTGTGGATGTCGCAACCTGGGTGAAGCATTGCGAAGGATCGGTGAAGGAGCAGCAATGATAAGAACCAAAGGAGAAGCTGGTACAGGTAACGTGGTTGAGGCTGTTAGACATGCCAGATCAGTTCTTGGGGAAATCAAAAGAATACAGCATATGGACAGTACCGAATTGATGGCCACAGCCAGAGATTTGCAGGCTCCATATGAACTAGTTGCTGAAATCCATGAAACCGGTAAATTACCAGTCGTAAATTTTGCAGCTGGAGGAATAGCAACGCCCTCAGACGCCGCACTTATGATGCAGATTGGCGTGGAAGGGGTTTTCGTTGGGTCCGGTATTTTTAAATCAAATAATCCCCAACTAATGGCTAATGCTATCGTGAAAGCAACAACACACTATGAAGACCCAGACATAATTGCTGAAGTGTCAACTGGATTAGGAGACGCCATGAGAGGATTGGATGTCAGAACTATGCCTGTTGAAGAGCAACTTGCTACTCGAGGATGGTAGCAATATAAACAAGGCAACAAGATACTAATATGGTTCGAGTAGGAGTACTTGCTGTTCAAGGTGACTTTATAGAACACTCTCACGCCCTAGAAAGAGTAGGGTTGGAGTCTGTTGAGATACGACTTCCCGAAGAACTTGAATCTGTCGATGGCTTGATAATTCCAGGCGGTGAAAGCACGACTATAGTTCAATTAATTGACATATATAAATTTCGGGATTCATTAAAGGCTAAATCTAGTAAAGGGTTCCCTATTTGGGGAACATGCGCCGGCATGATCGTAATGGCATCTGAATTAACAGATAAAAGACCCGATCCTCTGCAACTAATGGATATAGTAGTAACTCGTAATGCTTTTGGTAGACAAGTAGACAGCTTTGAAGCTGATATAAGCGTATCCGGCATTGACGATGGGCCTTTCAGAGCGGTATTTATAAGAGCTCCAATAGTTACCAAAGTTGGCAAGCAAGTGGAAGTTCTGTCTAAGCTAGATAATGGAAATGCAGTTGCGGTACGCCAAAAAAATCTTTTGGCAACTGCTTTTCACCCTGAATTAACCAGTGACTCTAGAATGCATTTGCTATTTGCAAAAATGATTGAAGATTCGACATAAGTATTAGCAATGCAAAAAATGCTCGAACTTACCGACTTGCTGCAGTACCTACTTTCATACAATCGAGTTAGTTTTAATTTTGCTTGCACGCCAACAATTAGTGATGATTCCAATATATCTCCATTATCATTATTAATTGATTCCATTAATAAGATTATTGGCACAAAAAACCCTAGGTCATTCATCAACACAAAATACCTATCACTGATAACCGCAAATCCAATAGTAAGTAACAGGAATTGGTTGCTAACTCGACTCGCGGTTGCTACTAAACCGATAGAAATTCTACCTTCACTTGTTGCCTTGATGGCTATGGAGTTGTCACAAGTCGGAGCTAATAGAATTATTGTAAGAATTAAAAAAAATGACGATTTGGATAAACTTTTAAAAAAATCTGGTTTTAAGCGTTCACATACAGAGTCTTTATTTGAAGGCAAACCAATAACGTTAGATCAAATTGAGGTCGAAGTTAAAAAAAAATCTGACAATGATGACCTAGCCATATATAGACTCTATAACCAAACCACGCCGCTAGAAGTTAGATCCTTATTCTGCCCTACTCTATCAGACTGGCAAGATCTAAATGGGCAATATAAAAATATTGCTCATGAATATACAATAGTAGAAAATTTTGATGTCAAAGCACACCTAAAAACCTATCGATCAAAGCGAACTCAAATTGTTACTTTGATGGCTAATCCAGAATATAACTATAATATTCTGAAACACTTGTTACAATTTAGCTTAACAGTTTTGAATGAGATAGATGGAGTAAAGGTTTTTATACCAGATTTTCAAGTTAGTGCTCATACAGCTGCATTAGAAATTGATCTGTGTAAAAGTACTAGTTATGACATCTATGTTTTACCAATTACCGCCACTCAAAAATTAGCTGCAGAGGAGACAGCTGTTGGATTTGTCACATAATCAACAAAAATCTGATGATTCTATAAAGGATCATGACATTGAGACTCTAACTGAGATATTACCAAGTAATATCAAGGAACCACTACTATCAATTGAGGAATTGACTCATTTATTAGAAGTAGTAATCGACTTAGGGAGAGTGCCACAAGCCAGATTCACAACGGGTACAAATTCCCTAGGAAGTAGAGAGGTAACAGTCGAGGATATAAATTATATAACCCAGCGAATTGGAGATTTTGGAGAGGACAATCGTGCCGGTATTGAACGAACTCTACATAGAATCTCTGCAATTCGTAATAGGTCGAATAAAATAATTGGACTAACACTGCGCGTAGGCAGAGCAGTTTTCGGCACCATAAAAATTATTGAAGACCTAATTCTAACAGGGAAAAGCACGCTATTATTAGGCCGTCCTGGTATAGGTAAAACCACTATGCTCAGAGAAGTGGCACGGGTACTTGCTGATACTGCTCATAAAAGAGTAGTTATAGTGGATACTTCAAATGAAATTGCAGGTGATGGTGATATCCCTCATCCGAGTATAGGAAATGCTCGCCGAATGCAAGTCTCCACTCCTTTGGAACAGCACTCTGTCATGATTGAAGCTGTCGAAAATCACATGCCAGAAGTAATTGTAATTGATGAGATAGGTACTGAACTTGAAGCTAATGCAGCAAGAACTATTGCGGAAAGAGGCGTTCAATTGGTTGCCACTGCTCACGGAAACACCCTAGAAAACTTAATTAGAAACCCCACACTATCTGACTTAATCGGAGGTATTCACACGGTTACTTTAGGGGACGATGAAGCTAGAAGACGACGCACACAGAAAACGGTTCTCGAGAGGCGTTCTCCACCAACCTTTGATGTTTTAATTGAAATCCAGGGCAGAAACTTAGTAGCAGTCCATGAAAATGTGGCTTCTACTGTAGATGAAATCTTACGTGACTCTTTATTTAAGCCTGAAATCAGAAGTATAGACGAATCGGGGAATATACTACTTAACAATGAGTCAAATAAAGCCATATCGGAAAAAATAAAATTTAGCGACAATTCTGTCAATACAGATGAAATCTTTGAGTCTGAACTAAATATAAGAACCACTAGAATAATGCCCTATGGCGTTAATAAAGGTAGATTACAAAAAGCTATCATTGATTCTAATTTAAAAATTGAACTTGTTAATGATATTAAAAATGCAGACTTACTTTTAACCACTAAAAATTACTACCGAAAACGAACAAAGGCATTGAGGGAAGCAGAAAATCAAGGCAGACCGGTATACGTAGTGAGGAGGAACACTTCTCAACAAATTGAACAGTTCATTAAAGCTATTTCACGTCAAAATGACTTTAACAGGGATACTCCTGCGATTTCCAATGCTCTGCAAGAAGCCGAAAAGGCTGTATCTGAAGTGAAAGAGGGTAAAAAGGAAATCGAGCTTACACCACAAGGAGCATACATCAGACACCTGCAACACGCCATTGCTGATCGATATGGAATATCGTCCACTAGTACAGGCCGTGATCCAAAAAGAAAGGTGATCATATACAAATAACTATGTTGAATATCCCAAAATCAATCAATTTAATTACTCCTGGATCTAATCATGTCAATTCTTATAACCCTTGAAGGTGGCGACGGGTCGGGTAAGTCTACTCAGTCAAGACTGTTATCAACAGCTTTACTTGGCATAGGGTATAACGTTACTTCATTACGAGAACCTGGTGGTACCAATTTAGGAGAAAACTTAAGGGAAATACTTAATGACAGCCAAAGGCACCATACTGGCCTAACTGACATGTCGCAGCTTTATTTATTTCTAGCTGCAAGGGCTCAGCTGGTTGCAGAAAGAATTAGCCCTATTCTAATAGAGCCAAACAATGTCATAATTTGTGATAGGTACATTGATTCAACTGTAGCATATCAAGGTTATGGGTTTGGGTTTGATGTTGATTTTATAAAACAGGCTAATTCCAATGCGATCGGCGATTTTGTACCAAACCTGACGATATTGATTGACTGCCCCATTGAAACCTCGATAGCTCGGACGATTTCTAGAACCGGAAAAGTGAGCAGGTTCGAAACAAAGCCAAATGACTTTCATCAAAGGGTGAGAAACGGGTTTATCGAGTTAGCAAATGAAAATCATGATCGGTGGAAGATCGTAGATGGAACATTAGATGAAAAAACATTGTCTAAACAAATATTGTCTTTAGCATTAGAAGTAATAAAGGTATCTGATACTAACCTGAAATGATCAATTTATCAAAAAGCGCCGAATCTCTTGTCAAAGGTAAATACCTTGCTGATCTTGTTACTTTAATGCCTGATGGTTCACCTCACATAGCTCCTGTATGGTACAAGTATGACGGTGAGAATTACCTGATACTTTCTGAGCCTAAAACAGTAAAAGTCAGGAACATTGAGCATGACAATAGAGTCGCAATTTTAATTTCCAAAACTGATCCGCCATACTCTTATGTGATGTTGAATGGGCATGCAAAAATATCTGATTGCAAATATGAGGAACTTTTAATGGAATTATCTATTAAATACTTAGGTGAAATTGCAGGGGGTAAATATGCAAATGAAATTAAACAAACTAGTAAGTTTATTTTAATCACCTTTACTTCACAGAAAGTTGTTGAATTTTTTGACTCATAATCTATTACTTGTATAAGTTCCATTAATAATCGACTTAGGGTTATGGCAAACCAACATTTTGGATTTAGCCTCTCCAATCAAACGATATGCAGCTTGATACCCGACATGTAAATCAGGTGCCCGACGCCCAAATGGTCTATGACAATCTGATGACATAACATGTGCCATGCCTTTGATAACAAGCATTTCTGTAAAAGACTTTACCTCTTTGCCAAATTGACCAATTAAACTTCCTGATGTCACTTGTGAAACCATACCTTGATTCACGAATTGCTCCAATTTAGCAGGGTTATTTTGAATAAGCTCGATTCTCTCTGGATGAGCCAGCACAGGGGTTATGCCGCTTTGCTGAAGTTCCTGTAAAGTATCATCAACATAGTCTGGATAACCAAAGAACGGCAACTCGATTAATGCGAAATTAGTTGAATTAATTGTCAAAGATTTACCCGCTTTAAACATATCTGGAGTATTTGGAGCAAGATGATTTTCCATCCCCATCTTTAAGCTAATACTTAAATTCAAGCTTTTAACATCTTGTTGTAATAACCTAAGTACTTCTTGAGCATATCTAACTGACCTTTTCTCATTTACATCTTTCATATGAGGTGTAGCGATTAATGTTTGGATTCCACTACGTGAAGCCGCAATAATTAATTCTAGACTTTCATTTTTATTTCGAGGACCATCATCTATCCCCGGCAATATATGGGAGTGCATGTCATACATAGTTACTGGCGAAAAACTATACGCCTAAAGGCCTCTCCATATTGATAATCTTGGTTAGCTGCCGCTCTTTTCGCACTATCTTTAAGTCTTGAACCCACACTATCAATATCTGATAGTTGACTCAAGTGTTCGCATAGGGCCTCGATTTTGGTATCAATATATTCAGTTATATTAACTATCTCATTAGGACTTTCGGAACCCCACAATAAAACATCTTTCACTTTATGAGTTAAAATTCCTTCTTTTTCGTGATGAGGATAATACAATCTATCTCTAGAATAAGGATAGATTGCATCAAGAACTACCTGACCTGTAATTCTATGGTCTCTATGAATATAAAAGCTCTGTCTTATAGGATCGGTAGATAACACAACTTCTGGCTGATATTTTCTTATATTCTTCACGATACGTTCTCTGAATTCTTTTGTATCATCTAGCTCACCATCAGGGTAGCCAAAAGATACAACTTCTTGTAATCCGAGTACTTTTGAGGCAGACTCTTGCTCTGCAGCACGAATATCAGACAGCATTTGAGATGTCATATGAGGCTCTGCAGAGCCTTTATCTCCATTGGTGCACACCAATAAAACCCCGTAAGCTTTTTCAGAAATCCATTTGGATATCGTTCCACCGCAACCTAGCTCAGCGTCATCCGGATGCGGGGTAATAACCATAAAACGTTTTGGAATATACATATATAACCAGCCACTCAAATATTAAAAACTTTAATTAAAATCATAATAACCCTATGAGATTTTAACAGTTACCTAAAAAGGTATTGTTAGTGATTTATCCCTCTGATACACTCCCACCGCTTGTTATGCTAAGTAAAACTAATACTATTAATATTACATTTCTATGCAAAGCACCGCTGTAATTAATACATTTGCCTGGAATAAATTACATGTATGGACAGAAATGCTCAACCACGGTTTAGCTTCTGATAACGACCTGTACATTAATCAAACATCGAAAGAATTATTCTTAAAGCAACCGGGCATTGAACCAGAAAATAATTGCTTTATAGCTGACATCGAAGATACACCTGTTGGAATTTTACGAGTCACGCATGAAGCTAAAATCGAACGTGCAGTAGCAAATTTATTTGTAAATCCGGAGTACAGACGCTTTGGGATTGGAAGGCAACTACTCCAAACAGCTATCGAACGCGCAGACAAATTAAATTCTCAGATATTGCATATTCAAGTAGCGGTCAATAATGACGCCGGAAGATTCCTCTTGGAACAAGCTGGGTTTGCTGCGGTAAGAAGATACTGGAAACTGACTAAAAAGAATCAGGTGATTTATGAAGATAAACCGCCTTCCGGTTATCGGCTTAGATTTTTCAATATGGATAAAGACGAGGAAGAACTTACAGAATTACAAAACAAATCTTTCGCAGGAAGCTGGGGCTTTAGTCCAAATACAGTCAACCAAATATCGTCTAAAGCTAGGCTGACTGAATGGGAAAGTGATGGAATCCTTATACTCGAAAATTCGAACCAAGAAATGGTCGGCTATAATTGGACTCATCGACCTAAAAAGAATGATTGTGCGAATGGATATATAGGGATGACAGGCATTCATCCAGAGCTTAGAGGCTTGGGGCTAGGGCGTTACATTGTTCAGTCAGGCATAAACTACCTAGGATCGCTAAAAATACCTAACGTGACTCTAGAGGTGGACGCCAGCAACATGTCAGCGAGGGAACTTTACCTGTCATTAGGTTTTGAATTACTTGAGGAAACCGTATGGTACGAGCTCAATTTAACTCATTAAAAATCAAACTATTTCTACGGCCGAATCTGATACTAAGCTATATTGATCAGACAGTGAAGTATAAAACCCCGCCAGCTTCTTAGCTACATCTGCCCATCCGTAGCCGATCGCATCACGCCGTGCAGAATAACTAATTGCATCTTGTAATGCAGGGTTGGACAAAATAACCTCAAGCTTCTCAGTAAATGATTCAGCACATCTAAATGGAACTAAATACCCTGTTTCACCATTCTTTAATAATTTAGTTAAACCACCCACCCTAGAAGCAACTACAGGTGTTCCAGATGCCATAGCCTCAAGTGCTACTAATCCAAAACTTTCATAATAGGACGGAAATATAAGAACATCAGCAGCCCTATAAAAATCACCTAATTCAGATTGACTAATAGAGCCAACAAATTTGACTCTTTCCGATATACCCAAAGAACTAGCCAATTCCTTTAGCTCCGCCACAATATCAGCAGAAGTTGAGTCTCCACCCACCACTATCAAATCGACCTCCTCATTAATTTCAAGCATAGCAACGGCAGAAATAGCTATATCTATTCCTTTTAACGGCTCTACCCTTCCGGCATATAAAACCATTTTCCTTGTGGATAACTTTAATTTTTTCTTTGCTTCTGACCTGTTTCCAGGACGAAAAATCTCCAAATTAACCCCAGGGGTTATTACCTTAATTTTAGAGTGCTTAAAAGTTTTGTCTGATTTAAAGTAGAGTTCTTTAATATCCGAAATCTCAGAATCGGTTGAAACGACAATCCCATCGGACTGTAGGATTGCTTCAGTCTCGGTCGTAATTCTACGGCGCGATTCTTTTTCTTCAGCTTTTGCCTTCAATTTCAATTTGGCTAATGTATGAAAAGTAGAAACCAGAGGCACTGACCATAATTTAGATAATGTGATTCCAGGATAGCTAGATAACCAATAATGAGAATGAATCAGGTTATATTCAGTGTTCTCATGCTTTTGAAAACGTAAAACGTTTTCCACAAACTCAGGTCCAGCTTGATATAAATCTTCTTTTCTATAAGTAGATTCTCCAGCTTTTAGATGAATAACCCTAGCATTAATTCCTAACTGTATTACTTCCTCATCATTAGGATCATGAACTCTAGTAAAAACGTCAACTTTTATTCCTAATTTTCCTAGTTGCTTTGCCGTTTCTTTTAGATAAACGTTCATACCCCCGGTATCTTTTTCTCCTAAACGAGCTACAGGACAGCCATGCAAACTCAGGAATGCTACTCGATATTCCAATTACACACCTTGTTTCATAAAAGTTATCTCTTTGGTATTCATATTAATGTTTTTTTATAACTATGTTATGAACTGGTGTGTCTATACCTCCCAATTCATACTTATAACGCTCTGACCCCTTTAAAAAATTAAAACTCGATCTGCCTAAATTAATTGCTTCTCTTATTGCATAGGCTTTATTAATCAACCCTGCGCCAAGCTGTCGATTCGAAAAATCATAACCGCTATTGTAAAGCATGAAATCATTTTGATAATCAAAAACCATGCAACCAGCCACTCTTTGTGAATTAAATTCTAGAAACGACAAATTGACGTGATTCCTTTTAGATGCATTTTGAATCAATAACCTAAAAAAGTTCTCTACTTTCGAGGTCAAAAATACTGATTTCGCCTCTCCGGTAAGACGCATCAATCGAAAAAATTCATTTATATCTTCATTAGATGGATTACTGAAAGATATATGAGCAACCTCTCCCATACTTTCAATACGTCGGATTTTACGACGAAGTTCATGTCTGTATTTTTTCTTTAATGTAGAGATGTATTCATCCCAGGAATCTGGTAGTTCCAAAATCGGACATACAGCAACCTGTTCACTGTTTATAGAATAACCTCGTTCGTCAGCAATTTTCATCAATATGTTTTTCTGCAAATTGTTAGACACAGAGGCTAGTTCAAAATATTTCCAGCTTTCATTTTCTAGATAATCGAAAAATGTATTAATTACTTCCGTTTCCATGTCCTTCTGAATAACAAGCTGCTGATAATCGAATAACTCAGGATCTCCAGCTATCGTCAATCGAAACTCATCTTCCAGGACAGGAATCATGCCTACCAAACAATTATTTTTGCGAATTAAAAAAATTGTGAGACTCATGTTAGGAACAAACACATCTTGCCATGATGACAAAAACCAATAAGAAGAAAACATGCTGGCACTATCTACCCGATTAAGTAAATCATCCCATTCCTTGATGTAATAATCATCAATAGTTTTTTCATTTAAAAGTAATTTCTCAACATTAAGATTTAGAATTGAATCACCCTGTCTTTCGAACATATGCAGTGGAAAGCAGCATATTTGTATATAAGTTATTTATTATTTGCATAAATATAATTTAACTAACAACATTTATATATACATAATAGTTATTTATACCAGTTCTTAGTTGAATTATCCAACTTGAATACGGTTGAAAATACCCATAGAATTAAAGTTGCTAATATAGATATGCAGGCACGGATTTGTGCTCTTATTATTGATATTTTATCCGTCAATATACATTATTTTCTATTTAAAATTAAATGATCAACTTAATATGACTTGCTTATTAAACTGGAGCCTAAATTGAACACCTTAAAAACATCCGATCCTGAAATTTATTCTGCAATTGAATTGGAGGAGAACCGGCAGAGCAGAAACATAAATCTTATTGCATCAGAAAATTATGCAAGCAAATCTGTGATGGAAGCACAAGCTTCTGTGATGACAAATAAATACGCTGAAGGATATCCTGGAAAACGCTACTATGGCGGCTGCGAACACATTGATATTGCTGAAACCTTAGCGATAGATAGAGCTAAGGCATTGTTCCAAGCAGAACATGCAAACGTTCAGCCTCACTCTGGTGCGCAAGCAAATATGGCTGTATATCACTCTCTTTTGGAACCGGGCGATACTGTACTCGGCCTAAGACTGGATCAAGGAGGTCATTTAACGCACGGCAGTAAAGTGAACTTCTCAGGTAAGCACTATAATTTTGTATCCTATGGAGTGGATAAGGAAACTGAGCTAGTTAACATTGATGAAGTATTAGCATTAGCTCAGGAACATAAACCAAAAATCATCGTTGCTGGTGCAACTGCATATCCGAGGATATTTGAATATAACCGATTCCGAGAAGTAGCTAACGCGGTAAATGCAATATTAATGGTTGATATGGCTCATGTGTCAGGCTTGGTTGCTGCAAAGGTACATCCTTCTCCCGTACCATATGCTGACGTAGTAACCTCAACTACCCACAAAACCCTCAGAGGACCAAGAGGCGGTATGATCCTATCTAAAGAAATTCACGCTAAGAATGTAGATAGAGGCGTGTTTCCAAACGTACAAGGAGGACCTTTAGAAAACACAATTGCCGCAAAAGCGGTTGCTTTTGGAGAAGCAATGTCTGCGGACTTTATAGATTACTCCAACCAAGTAGTAAAAAATGCAATTACACTCGCTGATGTTTTGGCCACCGGCGGTTTGCGCATTGTTTCCGGAGGGACAGATACCCATATGGTACTGGTTGACTTAAGACCCATTAACGTAACTGGTAAAGATGCAGAAGAAACTTTAGATAAGGTTTGTATTACAGCAAATCGAAATGCTATACCTTATGACCCTCAAAAACCAAGAATAACTAGTGGGTTGAGACTTGGAACACCCGCAATAACTTCAAGAGGTTTTTCTGAAAAAGATGTGTATAAGGTCGGAGAACTGATTATTAGAGCATTAAAAAACATTGATAAAGAGTCAAAGCTGGCAGAAATCAAAAATGATGTGATCCGCCTAACATCAAACTTTCCTGTTCCAGGAATAGATTATTAAACTAACAAAAATACTATGGCTTTAGTCCCTCAAGCGCATTACCAGCTGCTTGTTGTTCAGCGTCTATTTTCTTTGTACCCGACCCAGCCCCCATCACTATTTCATCTATGACAACCTCTACATAAAAAGTTAGTTCGTGCGGCTTCCCAATAGATTGAACAGTCCTATATTCAGGTACAGGCCTTCCCTGGCTCTGTAAGTACTCCTGTAAATATTTCTTGCTATTCTTAACATCGCCTATTGCATACAGGTACTTGTTGTAAAGCCTAACAACCATGTTATGTGCAAGTTCATATCCACCTTCAATAAATACAGCTGCAACCACAGCTTCAAATGCTGCAGCAAGTATTGAAGGATTATCTCTGCCTGATTGAGACATTAGTCCTTTCCCTAGAATTAAATATCGGTCTAAGTTAATTTCTGCTGCTATTTTGGCCAAAGTGGATCCACTAACTAACTTGTCCGATTCAACTGTTAATTTTCCTTCGTTCCACTCTTCATTTTGTTGATAAAGATAGTTAGCTACGATCAAATCCAGAACTGCATCACCTAAAAACTCCATCCGCTGATTAGATCCATGTCGCTTGATACCCATTTCATTGGTAGCAGATGGATGAGTTAATGCAATTCTCAATAGGTCAATATTTGTGAACTTGACTCCAAGTTTACTTTCTAAATCGCCAAATTTATTATTTGTCTTTATCAATCTAATAATCCACGTTTTTCGGCCATGGCGGCTGAGGGCGTTTTATCTCTCCAATGTAGCCTCTGTTACTAAATAAAGCTATAAAATCATTAAAAGCTTTATATGCATCTTCTTCAGGCGGCATTAAAGTTTTTACAAATGCAGACTGTCCATTTTCAAACACGAAAGTCGGGGTGCCAAAAACACCATGCTTCCCAACTGCTTCTTCATGATCTTTCCTGATCTCCTTAATTAAATTTGGATCTTCAAGATCTAATAAAAGTTTTTCTTTGTTAAGGCCGCTATGGACCGCTACTGCTAAAAGTTCATCATATTTATCAAGCCGAATTCGTTTACCTGAATGTCGAGATATATAGATATTTAAATTAAGCCTACTGAATAATTCACGGCCCTGTTGCAATGCTGCCTTGCTAATCTTATGCGCATACATTGATCGTCCTTGCTGATCGGTCGAGGATTCCCAAAATAACTCCTGATCGACCCCGTCCTTATTAGCATCTAATATAAATGATTTCCACGAGATTTCTAATTCCATCCCATTCTTTTTTACCTGATCCAGCCACACGGCTGCATTATAAGCAAATGGTCATATGTAGTCATGAAAAATTTCAAGCTTTAGCATCTAATACACCTTTTAATCTTTAAAAAATTCTAGCACTTCAAAAAGTAATAATACATCAACGTGTATAAGCAATCGTATAATGTGCTTTAAGTTTTTTATTTTAAATGGAGGATTAACTGAAATGCCAAAACCTAAAGTAGCTTGGATAAGGTCTGCTCAATTAGATTTTTGGTCTGATAATGCGGAAATGTCTTTAACAACCGACAGCCTTGACCTGGTTGACCACGATCTCGAGGTTCACATGGTATCAAGCGAAGGTGAGGTTATCGAAGCAGTAAGGGATGCCGACTTAGTTTTAGATGAAATGGTACCACTGGGGAAATCAGTGATCCAACACATGAATAAAGCTCAGGCAATCATTAGCTTGGGACATGGATTTAACCATATAGAAGACCAGGCAGCCACGGATATGGGAATTATGGTAGCTAATTGTGCCGGATATTGCTCTGATGAAGTGGCCAATCATACGATTATGTTTTTGCTAGCATGC
>TARA_B100000686_G_scaffold334835_1_pt1 | contig 74939 bp, 67 predicted proteins | sample TARA_B100000686 | Tara Oceans TARA_B100000686 (sample SAMEA2622733) | marine metagenome | biome: marine biome (ENVO:00000447); feature: marine epipelagic mixed layer (ENVO:xxxxxxxxx); material: "saline water (ENVO:00002010), including plankton (ENVO:xxxxxxxx)" | depth 150 m
GCAACGATCAGGAAACGCGGCAGTAAATTTCATGTGCAAATCAGAAAGAAGGGCTATCAAAGTGTAACCAAAACATTTAACCGTGTTTCGGTTGCCAAGCAATGGGTCAAATTTACCGTAGCCGACATGGAGAGGCGTGTTCATGTGGTCATGCCGAACGACCTCACGGTTGGGGAACTGCTGAACCGATACGAAACAGAAATTACTCCGACCCACAAGGGCTATCAGTCCGAGATGTACAAGGTAAGAACGTTAAGAAAGCATTTTCCCTTCTAGCCCATGCTCTAATTCCGCTATTTCTTCATCCGTCATTTCTACAATTTTAAGATTGTTTGTATGCAGATAATTGTCTAGCCAGCTTTGATAAACGCCTTGTAGTTCCTCATCCAGTTGTTCGGATGTCATGTCTTGAAGATCGAAATTAATCTGATGTACAAGCTTCCTATCTACTGCTTTAAAGCCTGCTCTATCCAGAATATCCTGCGCGGCTTTTAGCTTTACTGTGTCTGATTCTGAGTGTTCCATTAAGTGCCCGATTCCAGATAGAGCTTTAGGTGCGCAAAGAGTCAGATCACTTTGTAAATTCTCGAAGAACATTTTCAGTAATTATGGAGACATTGTTCTCATAACCGTTGTGAGACAAACTTCCCAACCAATTGATCGAGCCCACTGAGAAAACTGCACCACCCTTTTGGGTTTCAAAATAGACCATATCTGCTCGAACATTATCATTGTTGGTTCCGTCATTGTCCGGCAGAGTTATGAGTTGGTCCTCATGGGTCATTAGGTAATAGGCGCTGTGCATACCTTGAGATGTGGCAAGTCTGATCGTTTGAGCAGGCGTACCAAGTTCAAAGTCCACTCGGTCAAGTTCATCTCCAGCTGCCCCGGACATCACGAGGCCAAAATCGCCAATCATCTCATCTCTTCCTATACCTGAGAAGATAAAGTCAACCTTTGAGTCAAAACTCGCAGGTAGGCGTTTATAACCGGGCGCGTCTAGATCCCAACCCTGCGCTGCAAAACCAACGCCAACCAATGCATTTGGTGGTCGGCCCAAGTGGCGCCAGATCCCGCCAATTTCTCCCGTGGACGCTAATTCCAATTCTCCGACATGAGATGGCCAAGCACGGGATCCCGCATAGCCGCGGCGAACTTCTAAAATGTGGTCACGTTCTGGATCAACTGCTGTGACCCAATAAAATCCATTCCCCCCCAGATACATTAAGTGACCACCATGATCCAGATAACCATCGAGTCCATCTAGCATCGAGCTTGTCCAATATTCAGGATGGCTTCCCGTCATGATTACATCATATGGTTCCAAAAGATCCTTCCCCTGATGATGAAGATCGTGGTCAGTAATGACATCATATTCAAAATTCTTCTGCTCAAGCCAATCAACAAGATAAAGATCAAACGGCAGTTTCCTAGGACAGCCATGAACCCAGTGACGGTGGTTGGGACGCATATTGACGATAGGGCGACGAGAGGTCGAATAGCAAATGCCGCTCCCATCCGAATGCACATCATAGATTGATCCGCCAAGTTCCGTGTGTTCCCCAAGTAGACGGTCATACGGATCAACAACAATTGGGACATTTGTTATTACAGTGAAGTCGATACCAGGAAACATAATTGCCCGCTCGTTTGCGTATGCAAGGTAGGTCATGGTTGGAACTAGAAACGCGGTCTTTGCTTTTGCTGTTTTATCAGAAATGATAAATGGAACGAAGTCCTCTTCATGATCTGATAACAAGTGCGCGGCATAGATACCACTTTTTAGATCAGAAGGAACATTCCAATCAAAATCAGCATCCCACCGAGCGTCTTCGAGATCATCGTCATGAAAATGAATGCTAGCATATTGATGAGGGGCTTCCTCCCTCGAAAAAAAACGACCAGTCCAGTTGTGACCTGTCAATCCGCGCATCGGAAAATTGACAACAGTTCCCACTAGATTATTTTCAGAAATGTCGATAATTTCAGTACTGTTTGCCGGGCTTTTCGAGAAATCCCAAGCTCCAATGAGTCCTGGAAGTTTTTTCGGTGACCCATCCGAGTACAAATACTTAATTTCTTCCGAAGCGAGTGGTCGGGAAAAAACTCTTGGATTTTCTATTTTTCCATTAAAGCAATTTATGGGGGCTACTTCCGATTTTGTTTGCAAACCACCCGCCGCAATTGTTATCGGTACATTCGTTGGCCTAAAGTTTGCTTTTGGAATGTTGCCAAATATTTCACAATCAGCATCAGCATTCGGCCATCTACCTACCTGCCGTTGCATGACCATTGCATTTCCTGAAAAAGGGTCATAGGTACATATGACGAAGTACCATTGACCTTCTTGAATGGGGTGGTTAGTGGCCACTTCGGAGACTTTGTTCTCGTCGACCAGACGTAACGCGATACCACCGTTTGGATCTACATAAAGGCCAAAACCCGAGCGATCCGAGTTTTGCGCCAATATACCCTGATAGTGCCCCTGCTTTGGGTTAGTTGCCCGGATCCATGCCTGAATCGTAAACCCATCTGAGATGTTTACATTAATAGCACTCCTGATACAGATAAACGAACCAGGGTATGTATCTTGATGACGTCCTTTAATACGCTTCTTAAAACCGCTTACTGTCTCTGACTTAAAGCCTGGCCCTTCAGGGTTATTATCCCCATGAATTAGCCTAACAATTGTTGCATCATATTCTTTGGCCTCAGTACTGACCATAAAGCTGACAGTATCTCCATGATGGACTACCATCGGTGTCGCATATCCAATCAATTCGGATCTCGGCTTCCCTCTGTACTCAAATTTCGCCATTATTAACCTCACTTGTCACATGGTATGATTCTCTAAGGAAGTGTAAGCGACAGGTTGGACAACCAACATTGCTGTTGTGTACTATCATCTATTCTTACTCTCCCCGAACTAATGAATACCTTAACTAGAACACCACGTCAACGTTTTCTTGAGGACCCTATAAGAAAAGTACAAGAAGATGCTTTGGTAATTTTCGAAACTGGAATCCCCATGCGGGATGGGATTGAACTAGCAGCAGATGTATACCTACCTACCCAAGAATCTCGTCCAGCACCAGCAATCGTCCAATCAACGCCGTATGATAAAAGCCAATCAATTTTCTTTAAGGCCGAGGCACAGTTTTTTCAGCAACATGGTTATGCCGTTATTGTTCACGATGTTCGTGGACGCGGGAAATCTGAAGGGCGTTGGCGGGCGTTCGTTAATGATGGTTCGGATACACATGATGTAATTGAATGGGTCGCATGCCAAGATTGGTGCACCGGGAGAGTTGGTACCACGGGATTGAGCTATGCTGGCTGGACGCAGTGGGCAGCAGCCGCAGAAAAGCCACCACATTTGAGTTGCATGATATCAACCTCTGCAGCTGGGCGATGGCAGCAAGAGATCCCATATAGTTATGGTGTCTTCCAGCTATATTTCGGATGGTGGGTTTATCTGGTACGTCGTCGCATCACTGAAATGCATGGACTTGAAGAGCACGACTGGGAAACTATTTTGCAAACATTGCCGATTTCAGCGATAGGACAATTCATGAACTCAGTCGGTGAAACCTGGGCCGATATGTTGGATCGCGACACTCTTGATGATCACTGGAAATCATTGCGATTTGACGAACGTTATAGTGAGATCGACGTTCCCTGCCTCCATGTTACCGGATGGTATGACATGGAAGATTTGATGGGCGCCTTCCATCATTATGAAAATATGATGGCAACATCACCTGCTCGAAACAGTCAGCGGTTAATAGTTGGCCCTTGGAGTCATATAAATTCCAGATGGCCCCATTCAAGCTATGGGGGGCTTGAGTTCGGATCTGCAGCAGCGATAGATATGGATGATGTTCACCTTCGTTGGTTCGACTACTGGTTAAAGGGGATACAAAATGGGGTGCCCGATGACCCACCTGTAGAGATTTTCGAGCCTGGAAGAAATGTTTGGCTCCACACTGACCGATGGCCGTTGGGTATCATGGAGAATTTATTGTTCTTGCGCTTTGATGGAAAAATGGCGAGCCTCTCTACTGTATCGCCCTCAACTGACGAGCCTGAACAGTCTTATTTATATAACCCGGCTAACCCGGTACCCACTCGGATGGACATAAAACGTTATCCACTTGAAGATATTCCTCTTGATCAAACATCACTGGAATCCAGACCAGATGTACTGATTTATTCAAGTGACGTTATCTTGAAGGAGCTTGTGTTGTCAGGGTGGCCACATCTTGAAATATATGCTTCAAGTAGTTGTGATGACACAGAATGGCATGTCAAGATTACTGATGTTCACCCAAATGGGCAATCGATGAAAGTCACCCAAGGCTGTTTAAGGGCTTCTTACAGAGCCTCTCTCGAAAAGCCAAGCCCTCTTGAACCTGGGAGGATTTATAGCTTTAATATTGAACTGTGGCCAACTCACCATGTCTTTCTTCCCGGTCACTGCATACGCTTAACGATTACCAGTAGTGATTTCCCCTGGTTCGCTCGAAATATGAACCGCTTTGGAAAAATAGCGGATTTGGCTGTGCCAAAAGTTGCTACAAATTCAATTTTCCATACGCCTATTTATCCATCTTGCCTTAGATTGCCTGTTCAGCGAGCTTAAATGATATTAAGTTGTCAGCCTCTTAGGTAGATCCGTCACAATCCACAACTTCTTATTCTTTGCAGTGTAGATTTACTGCTTAGCGGTATGATCAAACTATGACGGACAGAAGCCGATTTGTGTCCTTTTGAGTCCATTTCTAAATTCATGACTGGGCACCTCCAATATATAGTTGATTTAATTTTCATTTTGACGCCTAAGATTTTTTATACTGAAGATAAAATCAATAGACCAAGCCCATTTGTCGATATAAAAATTTAATGGCCTGATGCTTTTCCAGGGGTTTATTAAAAGAAAGTATCACTCAAAACCTTTCATCAAATTTACTTTGTCTAGAAAAGTGCTATTGCATTAATCAATTATTCAAGTGATCATACACAGGATTCTTTCAGCTATAGCGTAGGAGCCATTTTTAATGGACGTAAAAAAAATAAACGAACCACGTCAAAAAGTACTTGAGAGAGCTCTCATTGCTCCTGAATTAGAAATCAGTAGGATTGTGACCGGTCTGTGGCAAGTCGCTGATATGGAAAAGGACGGTACTAACTTGGATATCGATATTGCTTCAGAAGCTATGCTCGATTATTTTAAAGCTGGCTTTACAGCATTTGATATGGCGGATCATTATGGAAGTTCAGAGCTGATTGCGGCACAGTTTTTATTAAAATTACGCGAACAAACTTTAACCACCGATGGATTGAATCCGAAAATATTCACAAAATGGTGTCCAAAACCGGAGAGTATGACGGCATCTGTGGTTGAGGCAGGTATCGAGGAGCGGTTGAGGCGCCTTAGTGTAGATAAAGTCGACCTTTTACAATTTCATTGGTGGAATTATGAGAATCCAGAATATTTGAATGCACTTAAGGAGCTAGAAAAAATTCGACGTAACGGAGTAATTGAGAATATAGGATTAACAAATTTTGATACTGATCATCTAAGAGTAATTTTGGATAGCGGAATATCTATTGTGACAAATCAAGTCAGCTTATCTCTTATTGATAGGAGAGCAACGGGGTTGATGACGGATCTATGTCTCGAAAGAAACATAAGAATATTGGCCTACGGTACACTATGCGGCGGTTTTTTGAGTGATAAATGGATTGGCGTTCCAGAATCTAAAATGCTGCAAATCAGTGATTGGAGCAAAATGAAGTATGGGCGTTTCATCAAGTCTTATGGAGGCTGGGAAAAGTTTCAGGTTTTGCTACATGCTTTATTCGAGATTAGTCAAAAATATGGGGTTTCTGTATCTAATGTGGCAACACGCTGGGTGATTGAACAACCAGCAGTTGGTGCCATAATAGTGGGCGCAAGATTGGGTGAACGCCAACACCGTGAAAGTAATTTAAGCCTATTCTCGTTTTCATTAGATGCTGATGACTATGCCAATATTCGTGAGGCAACCGGGAACGCAAGTGAAATACCCAGAGATTGTGGTAGCGAATATAGGAAGCCACCATTTCTCACAGCATCGGGAGATTTGAGTCATCACCTGGACTCTGTTAAAAATGTATACACTAAAAACACCTCAATTGATGATCCCAACAGACTTTGGGTTTCATCAAATACTATTTGGGAGAAGACTGGTGGTTTTGCACGCGCTGTTCGTAAAGGAAAAAATATCTTCGTTAGTGGCACAACTGCTACAGATTCGCAAGGCCAAAAAGTAGCAAAAGACAGTGTTGAAGGTCAGACTGTTTTTATTTTAGATAAAATTGTTGGTGCAGTTCGCACTTTAGGTGGATCAGAAAAAGACATAGTTCGTACTAGAATTTACATTACAGATGAGCGATATTGGGAGACGATTGCCTTGGTTCATGGTAGATATTTTTCAGATACATTGCCTGCGAATACTCTCGTTGTTGTCGATAAACTTATAGGAAATTACGTAGTTGAGATTGAGGCAGAGGCAGTTGTCGACGATGGTACCTGAATTAAAAACAGTGATTACTAGTTGAGGATAGGAAAAAATGACTAATGACATCGTGGTTGTTGGTTCTGGGGGGCATGCGATTAGTGTAACTAACGTTGCGCTATCTTGCGGGTACACCGTCATTAGTTACGTTGATGATTGTCAGGCTGGAAAAAAAATACTAGGAACTCCAGTGATAACTTTTGAAGAGTGTTATAGCATTTATTTCAGTCATAATATTTGTATAGCCATAGGTGACAATGCTGTTCGTGAACAGGTGTTTAAAGAATATAAGGTGAAAATGGCATCTGCAAAATTTCCAATTCTTGTACATGAGTCATGTGTTATTGGAATTAACACCCATATTGATGAGGGCACTGTTGTAATGCCTTTAGCGAATATCGGTCCAAACTCAACATTAGGAAAATGTTGTATTGTAAATACTAGCTCCTCAATTGATCATGACTGCAAAATTGATGATTTTGCCTCTATTGCTCCTGGAGTGATTACTGGTGGCATAGTGAGCATTGGAAAGCGAACTGCCATATCGATAGGGGCCACAATTAAGCATGATACTAGTATCGGTGTTGATGTAGTTATTGGGGCAAACAGCTATGTTGATAAGAACATTGGAAATTGCATGGTTGCCTATGGATCGCCTTGCAGAAAAGTGCGCGATAGAGAAATAGGTGAGGCATATCTTACTTGAATGCACGAGAGCGATTTGCGAATGATATTGCTGAATATTGAATGGATGGGAGAAAATCATTTTGCCAAATGAAGATATTCTGGATATTTACAATAGACCTCGGCCGCTAGAGGGTACAAATATTGTAGAAATTGGAACAAGCGTTGCAGGACCTTATGCTGGATGGGTTTTGGCGGCGTTGGGAGCGACCGTAACGAAAATAGAGAGACTTGGAAGAGGAGATGATATACGACAATGGGGTCCACCATTTTGGCGTGAAACCTCTACCATGTTTCATACATATAATCGTGGTAAAAAGTCCTTAGAGTTGGATCTGAAAAATCCTAGCAGTACAGACAAGCTTAGGAAATGGATTATCAGTGAAGCAGACGTTGTTTTGCAGAACCTTAAGCCCGGGGTAGTTGAACGTGCAAGCTTAGATGCAAAGAAATTATGTGCTGAGAACTCCAGATTAATTTATTGCAATGTGCGAGCATACGGTGATGAAGGTCCTCTTAAAGATCAGCCGGGCTATGATCCTTTAATGCAGGCTTTTTCTGGTTTAATGAGTGTTACAGGAGAAAATGATGAGAGGCCTGTTCGTATTGGTACGTCGATTATTGATAAGGGGACAGGATTATGGTGTGTTATTGGTATTTTGACGATGCTCGAACGACGTCATCGAACGGGTCGTGGCGGTGTAGTGGATACTTCTTTACTTGAGACCGCATTAGGTTGGATGAGTTTTCATGTTACAGATTTGTATGCAACTGGAGAAACTCCGTCGGCAGAAGGTTCTGGTGTAAGGGGGATTGCTCCATACCAAGCGTATAGATGCGTAGATGGTTATTTAGTCGTGGCAGCCGCAAATGATAGATTGTTTGAAGCATTGGTTGGTGTTTTGGGGCACCCAGACTGGGCCTTAGATCCACGCTTCATAACTAACCCGGATCGTTACACTAATTTGGAAGCACTTAATGCGCTTGTAGAGCCAATTTTTTCTGCTAAAGAAATTGAGTTTTGGCAAAAAAAATTAAGCAAGGCTGGTGTCCCATGTGCTCCAGTGCAAACTCTTGATGAAGTTGTTAAGCACGAGCAAGTTGTAGCGCTTGGTATAGTGGAAAAATCGGATACAGAGGGGATTCCCATGGTCGGTCTACCACTTAATTTTGATAATCACCGCCCACCACCCGCATCGAACGCGCCCAAATTAGGAAGTCACAACGATATTTTTGAATCATTTAAGGAAAAGGATAAAACGTGACTATATTTTCTGAGTTAGATTTTGAGACTCTACTTGTATCGGAAGAGGAAAATGTTGTCCAAATTGTACTGAATAGGCCGGATTTTTCAAATGCGATTAATACTAAAATGGGTGAAGAATTGAGAGATCTTATGTTAATGATCAACAAGGATCCGCATGACCTTAGGTGTATAGTGTTAACGGGATATGGGGACCGTGCATTTTGTGCTGGAGCTGATCTTAAAGAAAGAAATGGAATGACAGACAAACAGTGGATGCAACAGCATGAGATTTTTGAAAGCGTCGCTATCGCGATTATGGAATGCAGTTTACCGATGATCGGAGCGGTAAATGGAGCTGCTTTTGGTGGTGGTTTGGAGTTAATTTTGGCCTGTGATTTTGCTTGGAGTTCTACTACTGCTCGATTTGCACTTCCCGAGACTACATTGGGGATAATGCCAGGGCTTGGTGCAACACAGTATTTGCCACGTGCGGTTGGAACAAGACGTGCAAAAGAAATCATCTTATCGGGATCCGTGTTTTCTGCGAAAGAAGCATTTTCCTGGGGTTTGGTTGGAAAAATGTTAGAGCCAGAAGAACTTTTGTCTCAGGTTATGCATCTTGCTCAAAGAATTTCTCTAAATGCACCTATAGCAAATCGGGAAGTCAAAAAAGCTTTAAATCACGCACTTCAGTCAGATCTTAGGGATGGTTATAGGTTTGAATTAAAGTGCTATCGTCAAACCGTTCCGACTGTTGACAGACTAGAGGGTATTGCTGCCTATAATGAAAAGAGAAAACCCATCTTTCGAGGAAAATAGGATTTGGATAATCTAAACGAAGAATCCTTCATAGTTGAAGACTACCAAGAGATAAGACAAGCTGTAGGCGCAATTTGCGATCGTTTCCCCGGAGAATATTGGAGAGAAATGGATGCCAAACGCGGTTACCCCCAAAAATTTGTTGATGCGTTAACCAAGGCAGGCTGGTTATCAGCACTGATTCCGGAGAAATATGGTGGTTCGGGATTACCATTGCGGGCTGGAGCGGTGATTTTAGAGACTATACATAGGTCAGGTGGTAGCGCATCAGCTTGTCATGCACAAATGTATACAATGGGAACATTGTTGCGTCATGGTAGTGAGAAACAAAAGCAAAAATATCTTCCCGATATTGCGAACGGTGTACTTCGACTACAAGCGTTTGGAGTCACTGAGCCTGATTCCGGCTCTGATACTGGCAACATTAAGACTAGAGCTAAATTAGTAGATGACTTTTATGTGGTCAATGGTCAAAAGATATGGACAAGCCGTGCATTACATTCAGATTTAATATTATTATTGGCGAGGACACAGCCTAAACCTACAGACGATTTCCGACCTAAAGATGGCTTGTCCGTTTTTTTGATCGATCTTCGCGACCTCAAAGATCAGGATATAGAGATTCAGCCCATAGACACTATGATTAATCATAATACGACACAGCTATTCTTTAACGATGTCAAAATTCCGAAAGAAAGTCTGATCGGTGATGAAGGGAAGGGGTTTAAGTATCTACTGGATGGATTGAATGCAGAAAGAATTCTCATTTCAAGTGAAAGTATTGGTGATGCCCGTTTTTTCTTAGCACAGGCTAGTAGTTATGCCTCAGATCGACGTGTTTTTGGATCCCCTATAGGACGCAATCAGGGTATTCAGTTTCCATTGGCTCGTGCCTATGCTAATACTGAAGCGGCTGATTTAATGGCAAGAAAAGCAGCTACACTCTTTGATCGAGGTTTATCATGTGGGCATGAGGCGAATATCGCAAAGTTATTATGTTCGGAGGCTGCCTGGAATGCGGGAGAGGCGTGCATGCAAACTTTTGGTGGATTTGCGTTTTCTTGCGATTATGATATCGAGCGCAAATGGCGTGAAGCACGTTTATATTTGACTGCACCTGTATCAACAAATTTGATATTAGCTTATATTGGCCAACACATACTTGGGTTGCCGAGGTCGTATTAATTGATACTGCGGCAGTTGGGTAGTAATAAATTTTAGTTTATTTTTAGTATATTTATGCCAGTACTGAGTTGCTGCTTCTAGTATTTTTTTTTCTATTACGCGAAAAGAAATCTAAGCAGATATGATTCTTTGTCTTTTCAAGGAAAAAAATTAGTGGATCTTTATCATGATCATGTCCGCTTTCACAATGCTCAATTAATTGGGCCATCAATAAACCCACTACGGGCGCTGATTTAAACTGATTGCCACTAGTACCAATCGCTAGATAATAACCTGGTATATCAGTTTGATCATAGATTGGGGTCCAGTCCTCAGTTACGTCCCAGAGATCAACTATACCTTTCCATTGATTAGGAATTCTTAAATTTGGAATTCTTTGCCCCAGGCGATATGCGGGTTCCCAGGCGTTATCAGTGAAGTTGTGATCGAATTTGTCCACATCAATAGGCTCATTGTGTTCAAATGTGGTGCCGAGGCTACCAACGAAAATTGATCCGGCATGATCGGGACGAGTGTAACTTGCTATGTCGTCATCGAAAGTTATAACATCATCATATCGCGTTTTCTCATTTTGGATGAGCGGTAAATGACTTGATTCATGACGGAAAGCTTGGGTGTGTATATTTGTTGCACCTAATCCACTAATCAAATTATTGACTTTGCTTGAATATGGGCCCGCTGCGTTGACGACCACTGGCGCATCGATTTTTTCACTGCTACTCAGAGTGACGCCAATGCATTTTCCGTTGTGTGTTCTAATATCTGAAATCGAATGCCTAAACAAAAATTCGCCACCGGCTATTTTTGTCGCTGTTTGTAAGTTTTTTGCTGCAAGACGAGGATCATTACAGTAACCTGCTTTTGGAAAAAAAACTCCTCCATCAATTTGGAGGCCAGTTTCAATGCCAAAATATTTTGAATTAGAATGAATCGCAGGACTAAAGCAACTTAGATTCCAATCTGGAAAATTTATAGCGAGTTGTTTTAAAGACCATTCCTCAAAAGGAATGCCGAGATTTTTCGATATCAATAATTGATTGAGCAGCTTATCATTTGATTTTGTTTTTACAACGAACGCACCAGTCTCGACGAATTTTGCTAGACGTGATTTTTCAACTGTTTGCAAATAATTTGGCCAGTTCGACCAATATTGGTAGCCCTCCCATGCAAGAGCGGCCCCTTCTATTGTTGAATAGTTTGTGCGAACTATCGCTAGAGAGTTACTAGTAGATCCTTCTCCTGCGCCAGATAATTGGTCGATGTTCAAAGTGCGCCAACCTTTTAGTGAAAGACGATGTCCAATAGATGTCCCAATTATCCCCGCCCCAATAATGATTACATCAAAAATTTTGTTCATTCTTTTCTTGAAATATAAATTATCATCACCATTTTATAAGTACTGGATCAAAAAATTATAAGATCTTTAAAATTTAAATAACATATGGAGTTTTTCAACAATGGCTAATATTTTTCACACATTAGAACAACCCATTAGCTGGAGTTATTTGACTAGTCATGATGGGTTATACGATAAAGTGTTTAGCAGGCAGTTAATGCAAAAATCACATGTTGACATCCGCAAACCGATTATAGATGTATCTGAAACTGATACCGCTTACATTTTAAGAGCGGAAGTCCCAGGAATTCAGAAAGACGAGCTAAATTTGACAGTAGAGGGCGGACATTTGCTTATTGAGGCAAGCCGGAAAAATGACGAAGCTGTCTCAAAAGATGCCACAATCATTAGGCGTGAGAGCTCATTCGACAATTTTTCGCGCTCAATAAGACTTGGCTCGAATATCGATTCTAAAGCAATTACGGCCGAATGTAAGAATGGGATTCTTAGCATCAATTTGCCAAAGATAAATGATGTACTGTCTCGAAAGATCGAAATACTCGCAGCCTAAATTAGCTTAAATGGTACTGATTAGGGTCGGTTATTTCCGGCCCTTTTCTTTTCCATCGCAAATTATAAGAGACTGTTTTGTAGTTTGCCTTGTATACTAACCGGCACAAAATTTTTCCGTATAGTGACTTTTAAAATGACTAAAGAAGAATTTAAAACAAGCAATAATGCTCAATTGCTAGCCGAGGCATTACCATATATCCGTCGTTTTCACGGTAAAACAATAGTGATCAAATATGGCGGCAACGCGATGGTGGATGAAAAATTGAAACAAGAGTTTGCAAGAGATGTCGTACTGATGAAACTTGTCGGTATGAATCCCGTGGTTGTCCATGGAGGAGGACCACAAATAGCTAGCCAGCTTGAGCGAATGGGAAAGAAGAGTCAATTTGTGGAAGGGTTACGAGTGACAGACCGCGAAACCATTGATATTGTTGAGATGGTACTTGGAGGTCTTATTAATAAAGAAATCGTGGCTCTTGTGAATTCTCAAGGAGGACGTGCTGTAGGGTTGTCGGGAAAGGACGGTGGTCTTATTCGAGCAAAAAAACTGATTCTGGATGAAGGAAAATTTTCGGAAAGTGATGAAGTTATAGATATGGGTCATGTAGGACAAATTGAATCGATTGATTCATCAGTGGTACAAACCTTAGATAATGGTGATTTTATTCCAGTTATTGCTCCGATTGGGGTTGGAGATGACGGTGAAACATATAATATTAATGCTGATACGGTAGCAGGTAAGTTGGCAGTAACACTTAGCGCAGAAAAATTGATATTGCTTACAAATATACCTGGCGTCTTGGATGCGGATGGTCAATTACTAACCGGATTGAAAAGAGGAGAAGTGAAGAAACTTATAAGTTCTGGCGTTATTTCTGATGGCATGCTGCCGAAAGTTCGTTGTGCTATTGACGCTGTAACTGGAGGCGTTTCTTCAGCCACCATAAGTGATGGTCGGGTGCCTCATGCGATCTTGTTAGAGGTTTTGACAGATGAGGGTGTCGGAACTCTGATACGTTCTTGATCAGTCACTGATGAGGATGTTGCAGTAATCTTAATGTCGATAATGAGGATTTAATAATTTTATCGTGAATGAGATCGTGCAATCATTTGGAGTTGCTGTAGAGATCGTCGCTCAGCGTGATCCTTATCTGGTAGAAGTTGTTTTGCTATCTTTGAGGGTAAGCCTAACATCATTGTTTTTTGCAGCAATTCTCGGATTTCCATTGGGATCTATTTTAGGAATCTCCAGGTTCCCGGGTCGATCAGGCATAGTTGCTATTGTTAATGCATTGATGGGTCTGCCACCAGTAGTAGCTGGGCTTTTTGTTTACATTCTTTTGTCTCGAGCGGGCCCATTAGGTGAGTATGGGATTTTGTATACACCGACAGCTATGATCATTGCACAAACAATATTGATCCTTCCAATAATAATTGCTTTAACCAACCAGGCTATATTTGATTTATATGCGGAGTATCAAGAACAACTAAGATCACTCGGCGCAACGAAAGGCCGAATGGTTTTTACATTACTTTGGGAAGGGCGCTTCACTCTTCTAACTACGTTGTTGGCCGGTTTCGGAAGAGCTACTGCTGAGGTAGGCGCTGTGATTATTGTTGGTGGAAATATCAATCATGCTACTAGAGTTATGACGACAGCAATTACTCTGGAAACTCAAAAAGGTAATTTAGAATTAGCTATGGGTTTGGGATTAATACTCATTGTGATTGTATTATTAATAAATTCATTCGCTCTTTTAGTTAGATTTTTTGCGGCACAAACGGAGCGCTAAATGTTTTTAAACAACTGTTTTCATACGAACTAAAACAAAATGGATATTGATATCTTACCAATGTATGTCGAAAATCTTTTTTTTAGTGCAGGTGGTAATGATATTTTGTGTAATTTAACTTTTCAACTCAATTCTGACTCGAAGACTTTTATTGTAGGCCCTAATGGCGCAGGAAAGACAGTACTATTAAAAGCCTGTCATGGTCTCTTAACTCCAAATTCTGGTCGAATATATTTTGCTGATGGAACGACCAATAAGACTCATGATAGGCAAGGAATGCTCTTCCAGAGACCGATTTTATTGCGCCGATCAGTGAGAGCGAATATTGAGTATGCATTAACTATACGAGGTGTACATGGCGCAGAAAAAAGAGAACGGGTCAAAGATGTTTTGGATGATACCGGGCTCTCAAGTTTAGCAAATCAATCAGCTCGCACTTTATCTCTTGGAGAACAGCAGAGATTGGCCCTTGCTCGAGTTTGGGCTCTAAAGCCTCGTATTCTTTTTCTTGATGAACCAACAGCACACCTTGATCCATCTTCCACTCGGATGGTCGAATATATTATTTATCAAATTGTTGAAAGCGGCACGAAGATTGTAATGACTTCGCATGATATGGGTCAGGTAAAACGATTAGCAGATGAGATTTTATTCTTGTACGATGGTCGCCTAGTGGAACACAGCTCAGTAAAAACATTTTTTTCCAATCCTAAAACTGAAGAAGGAAAAATGTTTGCTAAAGGTAGTTTGTTATGGTGATTTTATTTTTTTAAATGATCTAACCATTCTTCAACAGCTTGCGAAAAACCGTTGTTGTGGTTATCGGGCACAATAGTAAATTGTTTTTTTAAAGAAGAGGGTGCATTTGCTACGATTCGGGAAAACTTACACCAGTTCAAAAGATCCTTGTCATTGTAGTCATTTCCAATAGCTAATGCATTTTTTGGGTCCAAATCAAATTGTTTGCAAAGCCAGGCAGCAGAACTAGATTTTGAAATACCGTGAGGGAATATTTCATACCATATAGACAGATTGTCAAGTGGCGAGGTTGTGCGAATGATTGACGAATCTGACAAACTCTGTTGGAGACTCAATTGAATTTGACTATTCTCATCTTGTGGGCAAATTACCAATAATTGTGTTGCCTCTCCTACCTGATTTATATCTTTTTGGAGAGGCGAGTGTTGACCTCGGTAGGTTTTAAGTCGACGATCGAAATCACTATTCTTTCTAAGACTTCGATGCCAGGAAAATAGGTGATTATTTGGAACAGGAAAATGAACCATAAAATCTAAATCCATTTTCTTTAAAAGCTCTATATATTTTTGAACACGATTCTTATCCATTACGACCTTTCGCAACAACCTCTTTTCTGGGAAATTATATATACCAGCGCCTGATGACGTGACTAATATATCGATTGGGAAATCAGAACCAACAACTCCAGAAGCTGAAGCTAGTGAGCGTCCAGTTATAACCACCCTATTTATGCCATTGTTCCCAAGCTTTGTTAAGGTTTGGCGATTAACAGAGGATAGTTTGTGATTATTGTTCAGTAATGTGCCATCTAGATCAGTAAATACCACTTTATTATTTAATTTCAATTTTTTATATGTGATGATTAGTCAAATTTGAGTTGGGTATTAGTTTAGATGTCATAATAATGATTCTATTGCCAAAATCAATTCATCACTGTCGGGCTTAACCGAGCTACTAAAGTTTGATATAACTTCTCCTTCTCTAGAAATAAGATATTTGTAAAAATTCCATTTTGGATATTCTCCGATCTCTTCGCCTAATGACTTAAAAAATGGTTCAGCATGACGTTTTGCAACGCGACTTTTTTCGAACATGGGGAACTTTACATTGTATGTTAAGGAGCAGAATTCTTTTACACTATCTTCACCTTTGGGCTCTTGAAAAAAATCATTGCTAGGAAAACCTAGTACCGTGAAATTTTTGTCTCTATATTTCTGATAAAGCATTTCAAGACCTTCAAATTGCGATGTGAATCCACAGTAACTTGCCGTGTTAACAACCAATAGAACATGGTCTCGATATTCATCACATAGCCGAACCGTTGTGTCACTTGCAAGAAATCGTTTGTTAAAATCTAACACACTGGGGCAGGATTCATTGGCCAAGACATTATTCGAAAGTATGGTTAACACTAAAGAGAAAAATAATTTTTTGATCATTTTGGAGGTTTTTATTTTTTAATCGAACTATGAGTATAAGAGATGGTTGTCAATAGACAGTGAAAATGAGGCTTCATCGCTTGAGGGGGATCTGTTTTCCTGGGCGAATCAGGTATTTTTTCAGTTCATCGGATTTTGGTGTTTGCAACAAATCGTCGAATCGACCATTTTCGAGAACCTTGCCATTTTCGAGAAATAGGGCATTTTGCGCTATTTCACTTGCCTCATGAGGGTTGTGGCTTACTAATAATATCGTCAAGCAGTGTTCGATCCGCAATTTGTCAACTAGCCCAGTCATTTCTTTCCGTAGGGCTGGGTCTAAGCTATTAAATGGTTCGTCCAATAACAAGACTGGTCGTTTTTGGCAGATGCATCGTGCTAAAGCAACTCGTTGTCGTTCACCCCCAGATACTTGTCCAGGAAATCGGTTTTCAAGCCCTTCCAGCCCAACTGTTGAAATTGCATGATCAATTAGTTTTTTGTCTTTTCGCGAAATCTTTAAGCTTGGATGGATGCCAAGAGCTATGTTTCGCCAAATTGTCAGGTGAGAAAATAAATTGTGCTCCTGAAAGAGTATTGTTACTGGCCTAGTAGCAGGGTCATGTTGTGTCACATCCACACCACCCACAACTATACTTCCGCTATTGGGTATTTCAAAACCTGAAATTAATGACAGTAAGGTAGATTTTCCTGCCCCACTCCGACCGATGATTGCAGTACAACTTTCTTTTTCAAATTCTGCATCGATCTTTAGTTCCCAGCTAGATTGCCGAAACAGGAGGTTTTTCAAGTCTAAGTACGCCATTTGCGGATACCTCTATCAACAATAAAGAATGTAGTAGCGCATAGGAACATTAGAACTAAAGCTGTGCTAGCAGCCTCGTTAAATCTGTAGTTGCCTAATTGATGATACAAAAGAACCGGTAAAGTAATAGTGCCGCTAGTATCGAATAGTGCAGCAACACCAAGATCTCCAAAAGACAAAGTAGCGCAAAATGCCATAGCAAAACCTAGTGGTTGCCTGATAAGAGGCCAGTCAACAATTTTTAATCTATTAATGCCTCTTAGATCCAATTGCCAGCATAGTATTTCATACCGATAACCTGCATCCATAATTGCAGGGCCAATAGTTCTCATCATATAGGGTAGAAGTAGAATTGCGTTCACAAAGATAATGACAAATATTGCTGAATCAAAAGCAATACCAAGCGGTAGAAGTAAAATAAATAAACCAGTACCAATAACCATAGGAGGTGCAGCGAGTGTCATCGAACCCATAATTTGAACAGAGCTAGAGAGTGAATTAAGTTTATATCTAAACAATAGATGGCGACTAGTAATGATTAGAGCGACCGCTAACAGAAGAGCGATAGTAGAAGCAAATACCGCAATACCTAGACTGCGTCCAGCTGCGGCCCAGAGATCTGGATTGAGGATCACTTGTGTTAGCGGTCCCTTGAGGCCTTTATAAATGATAGCAATGAGAGGCAGTGCAACGAAGAGTATTGTTAGACTGATGAGAGAGAGATCTATTGATAGGGAGCCTTTTTGATTGAGATCTGAACGATATTGGCAAGTTTTTTTTAATCCATAGGAAATAGTTTGCATGCGCATCCAACGATGTAGAGAAATTAAAATGATTGTGCAGATTAGCAATTGAACAATAGCAAGCGTTGCCGCCTTTGGCAGGTCAAAGTCGAAACGCAATGCTTCATAGATTGCGACTTCAATTGTGGTAGAAGAAGGACCTCCTCCTAGAATTAAAACAACGGCGAAACTTGAAAAGCAGAGCAGAAAAACTACCCCGATAGTACCCGCAAGACTTTTTGTCAAGGCTGGCCATTCTAGCCAAAAGAAAATTTGGCTTGAGTTCATGCCAATTTGTGCAGCTAGACGCCAACTTTCAGACGGTATTCGATCCCACACCGGTAAAAGCATTCGAATAGATAATGGTAGATTAAAGAAGACATGAGCAATCAGAATTCCTGAAAGACCATAGATGCTACCTGACCATGAAAAGCCAAGATGATCTAGAGTGTTTCGTAGAATTCCGTTTTGCCCATAAATGGCTGTTATGCCCAATGCAGCAATAATGACAGGGGTAACGATCGGCAGGCCAAGAAACTGCAATATTAGTTTTCGACCCTTAAATGATTGGCGACGAGCAAATGCGCGAGCAACAAATATTCCAATTCCCACACTGATTAATGTAGATAAAGTTGCCTGAAATAATGTAAAGGATACAACGTTTCTTAGATATACACTTTCGTCTAAAGCTATGATCAATTCGTCATTGCTCGCTACCATAAAAAGTGCTGAGAAAGACCCCCCAATAAACAAAAACAGCAGGACAATAGATAAAATTCCGGGCCAGCATGCACGACATACTGCATATCGGTTTAATGTTAATGGCTTAGAGTGTCGAGCCATTCTCTTACCCATTGACGGCGCTGATTTGCGACTTTTGTCGATTCAAAAAGTAATGTTCGTTTTGGTTTCACCAGATTTTGGAAGGCTTCAGGCAGGGGATCATAAGTCGCTGCAACTGGAAACATCCAGTTAGTTGTTGGTATCACATCTTGAAAACCAGGGGAAAGCATAAATGTTAAAAATTCAGTAGCGAGCTCTGGCTGCTCAGATTGGGCCAATTTTGCAGCAACTTCGATTTGGGCATAATGACCGTCAGAAAATTCGGCCGCCTTATAGCGATCGGTATTTTCTACATGCAGATGATATGCGGGAGACGTGGTATAACTCAGGACTATAGGTGCTTCTCCTTCGAGAAAAAGTCCATATGCCTCACTCCATCCTTTTGTAACGGTCAAAATTCTTGGTTTTAAAGTTGACCAAGCACGCGATGCGTCATCGCCATATATTGATCTAATCCATAGCAGTAAACCAAGTCCTGGAGTACTGGTACGTGGATCTTGAATAATTAACTTAGGCCCATTAACGTCTTCTATAAATTGTTCAAGAGTTTTGGGCATATCTTTGATGGCATCACTATCATAGACTAACGCAAAATAACCGTAGTCATATGGAAGAAAAGTATTATCAGTCCATTGGATTAAAAGATCCATGTCTGCAATATTTATCCCATGCGGTGAGAGGAGACCCGTGTTTTTTGCTTCAACCATTAAATTACTATCGAGTCCGAGAACAATATCTGCTTTTGATTGAACACCTTCGAGCTTGAGTCTACTCAGTAATGCTGAACCGTCCTCTACACTGACAAATATAAGCTCACAATCACAAGTTTTTTCAAATCTCTGTTTGATTAGGGGGCCTGGACCCCAGTCTGAAACAAAAGAGGAATAAGTATAGACAGTGAGCGTTTTTTTGCCTTCAGCATTAACAGTTGAGATCGCGACCAATGAAAGTGCGATAGTAAGGCTAGTAAAAAATTTCATCAATTAAGCTCCTTCAGAAAATTGAAGGGCGAAGAGGAAAGGCAGCTGAAATCGTCCATTTCCCTCCGCCGGTATTATCCGGATCAGGTTCAGCGGGTTATTCTCAGCCCGACAACAAGCGGACACCCCGTTGGATCACTGGAACAAATTTAGGAGGATTTTTGATTTTGGTCAACCATTAAATGTGACTGACCAACTATTTTTTTTGTCGCTGTTATCGCTTGTTTAACGCGCGCTTGCCCAGTTCCTGAGATTTCTACGACATTACAACCATGTTTATGCAATGTTTTATCAAATAAAGCATGAATTTGGCGTCTTTTTTCAGGTTCACCACTGCCCCGCTGGAATTCATCTTTGACCCATGTAAGGTCAAAAGAGCAGAGTAGATAGATATGAGCACGGCGAGCTACACATAGTTGTTCAATCCAGTCAGGGCAATCTCCGAAATAGAAGTTGCTGTAAACCAATGTGGAGAATAAGTCGGTATCAAAAAAGACTAAGTCCGAGTCAAGTAGCGCCACACTATCTTCGATTAAAATTTGTTTCTTCGCAATGATTTCAACGTCTTCATATTGCACGGATCGCCCTATTTCACTGACATAGTCTCGGGCTGCCTCAATTGAATGTGGTGCACCAAAGAACTTAGATAACTGACTGACAAGTGTAGTTTTTCCAGTACATTCACCTCCAATGGCTACGATTTTAAGGTGAGAACTAGATTTAATTTTGCCCCTATTTTGAACCATGATGTTAGAGTTTCTCGCTCGACAAAAAAAATTGTATCCAGTGTCAATTAAACCAAAATATACTTTGTTGTTGAATTATCAATCATGTTGCAGTGAATTATCATATCCAAAAGCGTATAAATAGCAGTTTCGGGTAAAAAATAAAATTCAAAAAAACGGCAAAAGTTATGTTTAAGTCCATGAAAAGATTCTTTGATGACAATCTAGATCATAAGGAAGGATCTAACCTTAGTGATGAGGCTCTAAAGCTTGCAGCCGCCGTTATTCTTTATGAAGCTGCTAGAGCAGATTTTCATATGGATCCTTTGGAGCGCAAAAAGCTTCTGAAACTTATTGCGGAGAGATTTGGTTTAAGCTCGAATGATACCGTTAAATTGCTTGAGCTTGCTGAAGAAAAATCCGATCTTTCTGCTGGACTACATGAATTCACAACGTTAATTAATCAGCATTGGACTACCGAGGAGCGTATTATGCTTGTCGATAATATGTGGGAAATAGTTTATGCGGACGGTCATCTCGATAGTAATGAACACCATCTTATGCGTAGAGTACAAAACCTTCTTTATGTGCCACATCGAGATTATATTTTTGCTAAGTTAAAGCATAAAACACCGTAACGTTCTTTTTCTAATGACTAGGAAACATCTTTTTTTAGATCATGATGGGTTTCTTGCTTTTTCACATAGGGGTGATCAGAAAAATGCTCCAGAAAATACAATGCCAGCTTTTCACAGTGCAGTACAACTCGGGTTCAAGTATATAGAGACGGATGTACGAGCTACGGCTGATGGCGTACTTGTGATTTTTCATGATAGGATGTTGGAAAGATTAACGGGTGTTAAGGGTAGGATTGATCAAATTACATGGCCTGAGCTACGCCTGATCAAAGTCCATGGAATCGCTTCTATTCCAACATTGGAAGAGGTGCTAGGCGATTTTTCTAATATTCGTTTTAATATTGAGCCAAAGTCCGATATATCAGTTGATCTGTTAGCTCAAGTTATCCGACGAACTGCATCGATAGAAAGAATTTGTGTTGGGTCATTTTCGGATAAGCGATTGAAGAGAATTCGAAGTATTTTCCCAGATATTTGTACATCCATGGGTCGTTTAGAAACTGCAAAGGCTCGCCTCCATAGTAAAGGTATTTCCAAACCTTTTTTTACAGCTAACTGTGCTCAAGTACCTGTTCGATGGAAAGGAATTCAAATAGTAGATCACCAGTTTGTCAGTGCTATGAAAAAACAGGGCCTTCAAGTACATGTATGGACTGTTAACGATTCTAAGGAGATGGATTATCTTATCGATCTAGGCGTGGATGGGTTAATGACTGACTACCCATTAATTTTGAGAGATGTTCTAAAGCGTCGTGGGTTATGGCATAAAGCAATTTAATTACATTGTGATTCGGTATTTTTTGTGTACCAAAACACAATCATTCCTGCAAAAAATAGTGAGAGAATAGAGAGTATACCGATGCGCGGATTTCCAGTGATAAGCGTGATGAAACCCATTAAGAACGGACCAAACACGGCAGCCGCTTTGCCCACAACATTATAAAAGCCAAAGAATTCTGCGTTTCTTTCAGCAGGAATCAACTGACTAAAAATAGATCGGCTTAGCGCTTGAATACCGCCCTGCACTAGCCCAATTACCGCGGCTAATATGTACATCTCAATAGCTGAATCCATAAAGTAGGCAAAGATTGTTACGCCTACGTAGGACCAAAGACAAACCCAAATGCCTTTTCGGGCACCATACTTTTCTCCCAACCTTCCAAATGCAATAGCTGCGGGAAATCCGATGAACTGCACCATAAGCAAAGCGGTAATCAAACTGTCTTGACCCAAGCCAATGTTTAATCCGTAATCAACTGACATGCGTACGATGGTGTCTACTCCATCAATATAAAGCCAATAAGCCAGAAGAAAAAACCAGGCTGCTCGGTAATTCTTCAAATTCCGCGCGGTCTGTGCTAAAGCTCTAAACCCTTCTATCACATCAAATCGACGTTTTCCAATTCCTGGCTGAGGTTCTTCGACCCAAAGAAGAATTGGAATTGAAAATACAGCCCACCAGACTGCGACAGTAATGAAAGACCAAAGAATTGCGGACGATCCGTCTATTAAGCCAAAATAATTTGGAAAAAGGTACATTAGTACATTAACTAAAAAAAGTATTCCACCTCCGAGATAACCTAATGCAAAACCTAGTGCAGACACGCGATGGCGGTCTTCAGCCTTTGAGACTATGACTAGTAATGCATCATAGAACACGTTAGCCCCTGAAAATCCAGTGACAGCGATGGCATAAAGTAGAATTGCAAATGGCCACATGCCTTCCTGAATCAAATAAAGTGAACCTGTTGCAAGAACGCCTAGACATGCAAAAGATGCAAGCATTCTTTTCCTAATTCCTCCTGTATCAGCAATGGCACCGAGTAGAGGTGCTAGTAACACTATAAGAAGACTAGCGATTGAATTTGCAATACCCAAGAAATAGGTGCTTCGAGTTACTTCTACGCCTTGGCTCCAATATAGTTTAAAGAACAGCGGAAAAAAACCTGCCATAACTGTTGTTGCAAAAGCAGAATTGGCCCAATCATACATGGCCCAGGCCCAAATTTTTCGCCTGTTTTTCAACATAGATGGCGCCTCTCTTTAATAAACAAGGTAGTCTATCTTACAATCACAAAAGTAAACCATTTTTAGCTATTGTTTTTTAGCTTTTACAAGGAATTTCCAGGAATTATTTTATTAGAGGTGTTTACATGTACCAGTATTTATATTTTTCAATTAAGATGTAAGTCCTTCACAAAAAAAACTTAGTATGTCATTCCCAGTTATTCCCCACGCCGAGACTGCTTTTGAGACGCAGCTCCTTTTAAAAGATTTGCTACCAACGTTTGATTTCCTCAATCGCACACAAGAGATCATATATGGCCATCATCGTTTCGATTACAACATGTTTCGGGAAAGAATTGCGAGACTCGCTAATGCTTTGAGCGTGATCGGGGTAGAGGGAGGTGATACTGTCGCTGTATTAGATTGGGATAGTCATAGATATTTGGAATGTTTCTTCGCGATCCCAATGTTAGGCGCTATTTTACATACTGTAAATATTCGGCTCTCAACTGAGCAAATTTTGTACACTATTAATGATGCATCTGATAAGGTTATTTTGATTCATGAGGATTTCGTTCCTACAGCCGAAAAGATCAGAGATAGAATAGAAACGAAACCCAAATGGATTTTGTTAAAAGATGAGGGGAAGAGCGTTGAAAGTTCGATAGACTTTCATAACGAGTACGAAAATTTTTTGGAAAATTCAAGCAACGTTATCCGATTTCCAGAATTCGATGAAAAAGTTCCGGCAACAACATTTTATACGACCGGCACAACTGGTAATCCAAAGGGGGTCTGTTTTAGTCATCGACAATTAGTAATACACACTCTTGGATTAGCGTCCGCACTTGCAAAATCTAGTACCCATGGGCAGTTTACTGAAGAAGATATCTACATGCCACTCACTCCGATGTTTCACGTGCACGCTTGGGGTATGCCTTATGTTGCTACGTTACTAGGCGTAAAGCAGGTTTATCCCGGTCGATACGATACCAAAAAATTAATTTCGCTAATTAGCGGGGAAGGAATCACCTTCTCTCACTGTGTCCCTACTATTCTACATATGTTATTGAATGCGCCAGAGGCAAAATATGCAGATTTCACTAGGTGGAAAGTAATCATTGGTGGTGCCGCGTTGTCACCCGGCTTAGCTCGACAAGCACTGGATAGGGGAATTGATGTATTCGGTGGATATGGTATGTCGGAAACATGCCCAGTATTGACTCTTGCTCAGTTGGAGAAAGAACATCTACAGCTCTCGACTGAAGAGCAATTATATTTTCGCTGCAAGGCAGGCAAGCCTTTGTCGATGGTTGACTTGCGTATCGTTGATGACAATATGGAAGATCTTCCGCATGATGGCCGTACCATTGGAGAAGTTGTAGTTCGTGCACCATGGTTAGCGCAGGGATACACGAATAATCCTGCCGAGTCCAAATTTCTATGGCGAGGAGGTTACCTTCATACTGGTGATCTCGGCCATATAGATAAATGGGGCTACCTTAAGGTTACAGATAGATTGAAAGATGTGATTAAGAGTGGCGGCGAATGGATATCGTCTTTGCTTTTGGAAGATTTGGCTACCAATTGTCGTCATGTCAGTGAAGCCGCTGTAATTGGGTTACCTGATGATAAATGGGGGGAGACACCTTTATTATTGGTGGTGGTAAATTCGAATGAAAAGCTAGCAATAATGGGATTAAAAAATATCTTTAAGCAAGCTGTTAATGATGGTGTGATTGCTTCTTGGGCCGTGCCTAACCGAGTGGAAATCGTTTCTGATATACCAAAAACTAGCGTAGGGAAAATCGATAAGAAACTTTTGCGATTACGATACTTAAGTCCGGAGTGAGGCCATGATCTGGATAATAGAAAGCAAAATCGTCATCTGATCTATATTAATTTCTTTTTTTGAGCAATGTTCTGACGTTTAGCTAGGAAGCAAAAAATCATACCATCGACTGAGTTTGTGTTTGCATTTTAGATATTGAGTCTGATACAAGCGAGCTCTTGCATCAACTTTGTCAGCTACGTTGATTAACCACCGTTTTTTCTTGTATGTACCATTTTTATATCCATTCCAACCTTCATGGTATGCGAGATATAAATTTCGGACCTCTGTTCGGGAAAGAGCTAGTTGTTTTTGACTCTGATAGTTGTACCACCCTACAAAATCAACCGCATCATTGAAATTAAATCGATATTTAGGCCCCCAATCTCCAAGAACTTTTGCGTCATTAATGTATTGCTTCCAAGTGCTATCTATTGCCTGTGCATAACCAAGTGCTGTACTTTGTCGGCGCCACGGTATAATACCAAAAATTTTCTCTCTTTTTGGTCTAGCAAGGGCCTTATAACCTGATTCCTGATATATAAAGGCCATTGTAATTCCTATTGGTGCGTTCCAACGATCTCGTGTTCGATTTGCTGCTAAAAACCAGCTGCGTTTTTCTCCAAAAATACCACATAGATCTTCCGGTGAGCTAGGTATCGAAGTTGCACATCCGCTTGTCAGCAGAAGTATGACCAGGATACCAGTCGTATTAATCAGACGTGTTCTTGTGGATGACATAATAAAATTTGCCATTATCGTAAAATAATAAAGAAAAAGTACCACGAAGCACTTATTCTGGTCACCGTAAATAAGTATTTATAATGATTAAAATTGGGCATAATTGAATCATATTAATTTATGTCGATTCTTTTAGAATTAACTCTATCGTTAATAAATAGTGCCGTATTTCCTTCCTACCTTTAGCAGTGCAGCGATAGCTCGTTCGTGTTTTTCGTCCAACAAATTTTTTTTCAATTTTCACAAAACCTTTTTCCTCAAGTTTCTTAATATGTGTGGATAAATTTCCTTTGCTTAGTTTTAGATCATTCAGTAAAACATTAAATTCGATTGGGCCCGATGCAAAAGATAGATGCGCCATGATTGTCAAACGAACCCTATCAAACAAAATAGGATGTACGTCTAGCAATTTCGACGATTTCATCAAGAAACACCTTAAATGGTAAGTTTATTTTGTCGTTGTTTCAATTTCATTAGCCTAACTATTGAAATAATAGTAATTATGGAAAATATAGTTACCGGGGGTATCAATGAACTTGATTGGAGGAGGAATTGAAGAATAGCACCAGCGATACATCCTACTCCGAGAACTACAGCCAGTTTTGTAGAGAGCGTAAATAGACGGCCCTGTAGAAGATAATCGCCAGTGAAGGCTATAAGTAACGGAGCAATCCACTGGGACTGGTTGGCTAGCAAAAGCAGACCAACAGCAAAAAATTTCATAAGCAAGTCAGACAAGTAAGAAACCTGTCGTGAATATCGGAAATTACGCTTGATATAGGCTCCAAATTCCTCCCCACTCTTCTGAGATGCTCGCCACAAAACAAAATAGAGCCCGATCATAATCCCGGTAATCATTAATGCCATAACACTAATTCCAATGAGACGAACATCCGATAGTTCATGTGCGAGTGAAAGTGATCTAAATATTGCATCCCCAGAAAATATTTCGATAAAACCAATGATCAAAGCCGATACTAAGGCCACAATTTGAAGTAGCATGTTGGTTTTTAGTGTCGTTCCAAATAGGCCTGAAGAGTCTTTATCGATATTTCGTTCTTCAATCTGATTTAAAACTCGCCTCAGTAGTGCGACATCTGCTATAGCTTGCCTAACGTCGATTGGATTTTCTTTCATCAAAATTCTCCACATGCAGACTAGTTTGTGAAACAAACTAAAATATAGAATTTAGCCGATCATGCTGTCAAGAAGCCGTACGTAGTATTTAGTACGTTAACTTTTGTAATATTAAACCTTGTTGTAGGAAATGAGGTTAGAATCACATAAGCTTACATGAGTAAAAGACGAATCTAAGAGTTGTTCAAATAAGTATGTGGTTGAATGGGCTCATTCTTTTTCGAGTCGGTTCTATTTATTTTTACAATAATCCCAAATGAGTTTTTAATGAGAAACGAATTTTCGAAATATAAAGCAGTATCTTTAGATTGTTATGGCACATTAATTGATTGGGAGAATGGTATATGGCATGCCCTAAAACCACTAATGGTAGCGAACAGGAGCCCAAGACTTGAAAAAATGGATCTGTTGCAACAGTTTGCACAATTTGAATCTAAACAACAGCGGTCAACACCAAAAATGCGTTATTCAGAAATCTTAGAAATCGTTCATCGAAGACTCGCATCACATAATAAACTTAAGACAAGCGATGTTCTAGACAAAAATTTCGGGGCATCGATTTTTGAATGGGAGCCTTTTTCTGATTCTCAGATCGCACTTAAAATGATTAAGTCGAAATTTAAATTAATTATTCTTTCTAATGTAGATATAGAGGGATTTAACAAATCTCAAGGTAAGTTAGATGTAGATTTTGACGCGGTTTATACAGCCGAAGACATCGGCAGTTATAAGCCTAATTTACTCAATTTTCAATATCTATGTGATCATATCAGTGATAGGTTCGCATTCGAAAGAACCGAAATATTGCATGTTGCTCAGAGTCTTTATCATGATCATGAACCGGCGAGTAAGATCGGATTAGATAATGTTTGGATAGATAGAAATAATCAGGACGAAGAAGAACCTGACCTAAGCCACCATAATTGGGGGGCAACATGCCAAGTTCATGATAAACCGAAAATAAATTTTGTTTTTCCTTCAATGCTCGACCTTGCGCAGGCAATGTTTCGATGAAAGCTAAAATTAAGTCTCACACCGCCATGTTTTCAAATACTCAATCAGTAGAGGTTCTGATTCCTTGAGTAAGCAATTTTTCTATGGCCATAAAATCGTGGCTGCTGGGAGTGTTATTCAAATGATGCATCTAGGCTGCGTGTTTACCTTCGGTGTTTTTTTTCCGGAATTTGAAAAGGAATTTGGATGGTCTCGCGCAATCATATCAGGAGCTACTTCACTTAATTTCTTTCTGCTTGGGATATTTGGAATTTTGATGGGCATTGCTACCGATAGGTACGGGCCAAAAATTGTGCTCACTTTTTGTGGTGTTCTGTTTACCTTAGGCTTCCTAATGATGAGTCAAATGACGGAAGTATGGGAGTTATATTTGTACTATGGAGTAATCGCTGGTATTGGTATGGCTGCCCATGATATCTCAACACTTACGACGGTTACACGATGGTTCATAAAGCATAGAGGTTTGATGTCTGGCATTGTCAAATCAGGCGCAGGTATTGGTCAGGTCATTGTTCCTACAGTTGCCACTATTTTATTGGTTAATTTCGGCTGGCGTACAGCTTGTTTAACTATAGGGATTACTGCTCTAATCATAATATCTGCCGCGTCGCAGGTTTTCAGACGCGACCCACAATCTTATGGGTTGAAGCCGTTAGGGCAAAGCTTTAACCATGAAAAATCGGCAGAAGAATCGAGCAGTGGTTTTTTATTGAGAGAGGTAGTTTATCAACGAGCATTTTGGACTATTTGTTTTTGTAAATTTTCTGACATGTTTTGTTTATTCACAATTGTCATCCACATCGTTCCGCATGGCATCGATGAGGGGTTATCCAGAAGTCTAGCCGTAGCGGTGCTTTCAACGATAGGTGCATCGAGTATCATAGGGAGAATTTTATTAGGTATGGTTTGTGACCGAATCGGTATTTGGAAATCACTCCTTATATGTTTTTTACTTTTGTTAGCCGGATTGATAGTCATACAGATTTCGAAGCAGCCAATGTTACTATTTTTGTTTGCTCCGATCTATGGTATTGGACATGGAGGCTTTTTTGCGGTCGCTGCGCCGAGCGTAGGTCATTATTTTGGCACAAGAGCGCATGGGGTAATATTTGGAGTTGTAATATTCATTGGGACACTTGGAGGAACTATTGGACCATTACTGTCAGGATATGTTTATGATTTAACAGATAGTTACCAGATTGCTTTTCGCATACTAAGTGGGTTCGCGATTCTGGGTTGTGTATTAGCATTATCCTTGCGTACTGTTGATCTTAAAACTCGCGTTTCCGCTGCATGAAAGCTTTTGTTTGAATTAGAGTCTAACCTTAGTCGGAGAGAATGTTGCAGTCAAAAAGATTCATCAGGAATAGGGTTCCATTTCATTGTCGATATCTTTTTGCGCTAGGTCCGAATCTCGTTCTGAAGGGTTTCCATATCCACCCCCTCCAGGCAAGCCCATAATTAGCTTTTCACCAGCAGGAATAATTTGTTTTCCTTTACCTCTCAATTTTTTTCCACTGCTCAAACGAACAAAACCTGGAGCGCCGTTCTTGCCACCAGCCCTACCACGAGCTGGGTGGTCGATACGATCAAATAAGGCAAAGATGGCAAAGGGAATGCCTTCGGTGTGCTCAATTTCAATAATTTGCCCATGACCTCCTCGAAATTTCCCCAAACCTCCTGACCTCGATCTATATTCTTTTTGATGAAATATAATAGGAGCAACTGATTCTGTAATTTCTACCGGTGTATTTCGCACTCCCGAAGGGAATGCTGTTGCTGATAATCCATCTTGCCACGGTAGAGCGCCGGTGCCGCCAGAGTGAAATATGGTCACTGAGAATGGCTTTGTTGGGTGGTTATCGTATCCAGCCTGTATTAACCCGGGTCCTCCAGTTATCATCGGATTCCATAGACTAGAACTACCTTCTGCCGGGGCTACCCCAGGCAGTGCTTTTTCAAAGCATCCAAGTACGACATCCGGTAACATTTGTCCTGTCACATGGCGAACTGCAACGGCATACGGTCGAGGTGCATTTAAAATACAATTGTTCGGCGCTGCGATCCGGATTGGCTCAAGTGATCCAGCGTTATTCGGAATTTGATTACCGACTACGCACCTAATGCCGAAAGATGCGTAAGCTTCTGTATAACTTAAGGGAACATTTATGCCATAGGATGACACCGACGAGGTTCCGGCAAAATCGATGTCAATTCCGGTTTCGGAGATGGTTAGTTCTGCCTTTAGAGTAATTGGAGCACCGTATCCATCGACCACCATTTCATTTGACCATGATCCTTTAGGAAGGTTAGCAACTGCATCGAGCATACCCTGACGGGAGCGGTTGGTAATATGTCTACTGATCTGATCGAGATCGGAGAGAGAAAATTCTTTCATCATATCAACTAGACGTCGACAACCGATTTCATTTCCAACAGAAAGAGAATATAGATCCCCGACTACTTGCTCAGGTTCTCGAACATTTGTACGGACAATTTCTAATATCGTTTTGTTTGCAACGCCCTTTTCAAAAAGAGGTAAGATAGGGATACATAAACCCTCTTCATAAACTTGGCCTGCATCCGGGCCAAAACCGCGCCCCCCTATGTCAACTACATGTATTGTTGATGCAAATAATCCGATCACTTGATTATCTAGAAAAGCTGGTGTGACCGCGGTGAAGTCAAATAAATGCCCCGTTCCTAACCAAGGATCATTGGTGATAAAAACATCGCCATGTTTCATTTCTTCAAGTGATAATTTTTCTAAGAAGTACCCAACAGAAGCTGCCATAGCATTTACATGGCCCGGCGTGCCGGTAACCGCTTGCGCTAACATCTTGCCTGATAAGTCAAAAATACCAGCAGATAAATCACCAGCCTCACGAACAGTTGTTGAAAACGCAGTTCTCATCAACGCTTGGGCTTGTTCTTCAACAATGCTAATTAATCTATCCCAAATAATCTGCTTACGTACGGACGAGAGTTTCATTTCACTCGCGACACTTTGCACAAAAGGTTTATCGTCTCTAATAAGATCGTGTGTGATTACGAGATCACCGTATTGATTAGTGTTAAGTATCCAACTCTTAGGCACAACTATGGTTGTTTGCGGTTCCGAAATTATTGCAGGTCCTTCAATTTTTTCGTTAGGGATAAGGGCATTTCGCTCATATATGGGGCAATCATGAATTCCAGATTCAACGCCAAAGTCAACACGTTTTACGCTTAGCGGTTTATTGATTTTATTTTCACTTTTTGTTAGCTGTTTATAGTTTATTGATCTTTCAGTTTTTTTGTTGGAGACAGAAGTAAGCACTAGAGACCAGGTGAGAATTTCTAAGTGCATGCCCGGAATAGTCTGTCCAAATTTGGCTCTATAAGAATCCTCAAAACTATTCTTTATTATTGCTTGATCTATATCAGTCAATAGTTTGTTGGGTAAATCAATTCTTATTTCATGACCTTGACCGGTATAACGAATATAGGCATAGCGCTGTTCTTCTATTAGTGTTTTATTAGTCGCAAGTTCAATAGTCTTTCGAGCTTCCTCTTGCATTTCTTGAAATAATTGATTAATTGGATCTGCATCAAATTGGTCTAGTATGGTGAAACGGCTCCGTACCACTTCGTAAGCCACTGGGGCCATCAAAAAGCCGATAGCGGAACCGACACCAGCATTAGTTGGTATTATCACTCGTTCGATTCCAAGTTTTTTTGCCAGAGAGATAGCATGCAGCGGGGCCCCACCACCAAATCCAATTAAAGTACGGTTAGTGATATCTTTGCCGCCTTCTATAGCATGAACCCGAGCCGCGTTCGCCATGTTTTCTTCAACAATCTCAATTATCGCATTTGCGCTTTGAGCTAGATTATTTTTAAGAGGTGTGGCGATATATTTTTTAATTGACGTGCTAGCAGCTAACTCATCAAGTGGTATTTCACCGCCCGCAAACTTTTCAGCATCAATTCGTCCAAGAACTAGATTCGCATCTGTAACCGCCGGTTTAGTGCCACCGCGTCCATAACATGCAGGTCCTGGCTCAGCTCCAGAGCTTAGAGGGCCTACTAGGACACGTTGTAATTTATCTACACTTGCTAGAGATCCTCCACCTGCGCCGATTTCAACCATTTCAACGACTGGAACTTTTATAGGCATACCACTGCCTTTCATGAATCGATGAGCCCGATCTACTTCAAAGGTTCTTGATAATGGCAATTCACCATCTTCAATCAGGCAAATTTTTGCTGTTGTACCACCCATGTCGAAAGATAAGATGCTAGATTCATTTAATCTTCTTGCAATGTTAGAAGCTAGAATTGAGCCACCGGCCGGTCCAGATTCGATAAGTCGAACTGGAAATTGGGTTGCTGTTTTTATTGTCACTTGGTGGCCGCCTGATGTCATGAGAAGGCAGGGGCAATGAAAGCCTTCAGCAGTTAGACGATCCTGTATGTCGTTGAGGTATGCGGCCATCATGGGCTGGATGTATGCGTTAGTTGCAGTTGTTGTTTGGCGCTCATACTCGCGAATTTCCGGACAAACCTCACTTGATATAGAGACGGATAACCATGGAAAATGATCTAAAAGTATTTCACGAACCTTCAATTCATGGTCTGGATTGGCGTAAGAATGTAGAAAACCAACCGCAACGCTCTCAATAAAATTTAATTCAATCTTCTCCAAGATTGGCGCTAGGGAAGATACATCAATTTCAGTTACCACATCACCGCGAAAATTAATACGTTCTTTTATGCACCACCGCCACTTTCTTGGAATTAATGGCTCGTTGCGTTGTGCATCAAAGTTATATTGATCGAAACGGTTTTCGTAAGCGATCTCAATCGAATCTCGATGACCTTCCGTCACTAGTAATGCAGTTTTTGCACCTTTTCTTTCAATGACCGCATTAGTTGCTAGGGTTGTGCCATGGGTAATTAATTCGATGTCTCCCGCTGAAAAACCAGTTTTGTCTATTAATTTATGCAGACTCTCCATAAATGCATCTGCAGGATTAGTGGAGGTTGTCAATACCTTAACGGTATGACGGTCAGACTCTGTTTCTAAAACAGCGTCCGTGAAAGTGCCTCCGATGTCGATGGCAACTCTCACAGAGATTGGCATTTGATTTTTATCCATCATTTCCGAGGAATAGACTCATAGGGAAAATATACCTTGATTTCGATGGCGGCTTCTTTTTTAGATTTGGTTATAACCAAAAGACATGGATAAAATTTAAGGTTCTTTGATGTTTTTGTTTAAAGGCGTACAGTTATTAAAAGATATTCTATTCAATTAATGTTGATTGTATCCGAAAAATAGTTCCCTTATTTGACTGTAGGACTAGCATATGTTTCACTGATCCCAATAGATTCCACAAATATTAACTTTAAGCAAATAAAAAAATGAAACTTTGGGAAATACTTCTGTAAGTTACTTAATCTAGGAGGGGAAATATGAGAGAAGTAAAATTATTTCAACAGATGTATCGAGATGGCAAGGTTAGTCGAAGAGAGTTTTTAACTGCGATGAGCGCTTTAGGACTATCGGCTACAGCGGCAGGGGGTTTTTTGACATCTGCAACTGCACTGGCTGCCACACCTCAAAGGGGGGGCACTATAATTTACGCTAACAATATGCACGGTCCTGATGATCAAATGGATCCAATCGTTTTTACATCAGGTGTGGATTACACACGAGGTGTGACGACATACAACGGGTTGATCCAGATTCTTGACGACATGACACTTCATGCTGAATTGGCGGAAGAATGGACGCCCAATGGGGACGCTACTGAATTTACATTCAAGATTCGAAAAGGCGTCACTTTTCATGATGGAGCTGATTTGACAGCAGATGACATTGTTTGGAGCATGAATCGTCATCTCGGTGACGATTCTGCTTCGGTGGTGAAATCTTTTTTTGCGAATGTTATCGAGTGGAAAAAAATTGATAGTCATACAGTCAAGGTGATATTGAATTCGCCTGATTCAGATCTGCCAATCAAGCTAGGGGAAAAACAGTGCAAGATTGTTAAGAAGGATACCGAGGATTTCAGAAAGGGTATTGGTACTGGTCCATTTGTGATGGATTCATTCCAAGCAGGCGTTCGCTCTACCCATGTCCGAAACACCAATTATTGGAGAGAAGGCGCCTATCTTGACGCTATAGAAATTACGGCAGTTACAGACCCAATAGCTCGGGTCAATGCACTTATAGCGGGAGATGTTGATCTCATTAATATGGTCGATGCTAAAGGACTTAAGCTAATTGATAGGGCAGATGGAGTACATATTAACTCAACGCCATCTGGTCTTTATGGCGGTATTTGTTGTCTTAAAAATACAGCCCCAGGGCAGGATGACGACTTTGTTAGGGGTATGCAGTTGATCCAAGATAGAGAGAAAATTGTCCGATCATTTTTAAAGGGCCACGGCAGTGTTGGAAATGACCAACCGATTTCGAAGGCTTATGGACCAGATCACTGTACTGAATTAGCGCAGCGGGAATATGATCCTGATCAGGCAAAGTGGCATCTAAATAAGTCAGGCACTAACAGTGCAGAGCTCTGGGTGGCTCCCGTTGTTCCTGGCATAGAAGATACTTGCTTGTTGATGCAGGCTAATCTGAAAAAGGTTGGTTTCGATCTCAAAATAAAGAAAGTACCTACAGATGGCTATTGGGGTGCGGTTTGGATGAAAGAACCGATGAATGTTGTGACATGGAATATGCGACCAACGGCAAATTCTATGATGGCAATCCAATTTGCTCCGGGCGGCGCATGGAACGACACTTTCTGGAACAACGAAAGATTTGGAGACTTACTTAAGTCTTCACTGGCTGAAACGGACGCAGCTAAACGACATGCAATGCATTGTGAAATGCAGACGTTGGTGCATGAGGGTAGCGGCATGGTAATTCCTTACCACATTAATATTCTTGATGGAGTAAGTGACAAAGTCCATGGTATTAAGAATGTACCGTTGGGTTCCCTAGGAGCTTATACCTGGCCGGAATTTGCTTGGAAGTCGGCTTAGAAGTCTACTCTGGGAAAAGAAGGTACCCGCAAGAGAGTAAAAACTTTCTTGCGGGTTCGTTTGTCCTCGTTCAAACAAGTTCTAGCAGACAAAGAATAGGGAACTAATCAGTATGTTGATGCGAGCGATTGTACAACGCGCTTTAGTTGGAGTTTTAACCCTTTTCGCTGTCTCGCTTTTAATATTTGTTGGAACTAGCATTCTACCGGGTGATGTTGCGCAGATTATATTGGGACAGATGGCGACTCCTGAATCTCTCGCAGCCCTGCGAGAGAAACTGGGTATCAATCAACCAGCCTACATTCGTTATTTTATGTGGTTGGGCGATTTTGTGACGGGTGACCTTGGAATTTCGAAAGCAGGTTCGGGATTTGGCACTGTTGGCACACCTATTTCAGAGATGTTGATGCCACGCTTATCGAATACATTGCAGCTAGCTAGTGTAGTGGCTGTTATAGCAATCCCAATGTCTTTGGCACTTGGACTTTTAGCAGCGATGTTTCCGGGCAGTCGACTGGATAAATCAGTGACTTTTGTAACTTTGAGTTTAATTTCTGTGCCGGAATTCATGGTTGCTACATTTTTGGTTCTCGTTCTAGCTGTATTTCTTGGTTGGTTACCAGCGACAGCTTATATGAGTGGCGATGAAACTGGGTGGGATTTGATCCGCGCATTGGCTATGCCAATGTTAACCCTCGTGATTCTGGCATCATCACAGATTATTCGAATGACCCGAGCTACAGTATTGAATGTAATGAGCTCACCGTACATAGAGATGGCTATTCTAAAGGGTGTGCCACGAAGAAAAATCATTTTACGTCATGCTCTATTTAATGCAATTGGACCGATAGTTAACGTAATTGCCTTGAATTTAGCGTGGTTAATCAGCGGAGTCGTAATCGTTGAAACAATCTTTGCTTATCCCGGGCTAGCTAAGTTAATGATTGATGCGGTTCAGACTAGGGACTTACCATTAGTGCAGGCCTGCGCTATGGTATTTTGTATCGCTTATATCATCTTGATTTTTTTGGCTGATATGGCTTCAATCTTCTCGAACCCTCGCCTCCGACATCCGAAATAGGTTGCAAGGTTATGGAAAAAGATGAAATAAGCAATTCGCAACAGTTTGAAGAATTGCCAGATGCACCTCCTCGACGCAAACTGAGACTTTCTTGGACCGGTAAGATAGGCGTCGCAATGATACTTTTCTGGATGATCATAGTTGTGATTGGGCCTTATGTTGCACCTTATCATGAGGCAGATTTTTTGGATGAATCTCTTTTTGTCGTTCCGGGAAGTGATGATATGTATCCGGATACGGATTTCCAACCGCCAAGCAAAGTCGCCCTGCTAGGAACAGATTATTTGGGGCGAGACATTTTATCAAGAATTCTTTTTGGAGCTCGGACTACCATCGGAATCTCCCTGGTCGCTTGTCTACTTGCGTACCTTGTTGGTGTTACCCTGGGCATTGCTGCAGCGGTTGGTACGGAACGATTCGACATGGTGTTAAGCCGTTTAAATGATGCCTTTATGGCGATTCCACATATAATGTTGGCACTTGTGGTCATAGCGGCTATAGGTAGTACTGTGCCTATTCTAATTTTGGTGGTTGGTTTTATCTATTCAACTAGTGTTTTCCGTATTGCGCGAGCACTGGGACAGGATGTGATGGTTAGTGATTTTGTAGAAGCTGCGCGAGTTCGTGGGGAAGGTGTATGGTGGATTATTAGTCGGGAAATTCTTCCAAACATTGCGATGCCATTAGCCACAGATTTTGGAGTACGGTTTGTATATATCATTCTTTTTATTGCGGCGCTTAGTTTTTTGGGGTTGGGCGTGCAACCTCCGATGTCGGATTGGGGAAGTATGGTCAAAGAGAATCTTGCCGGGCTTTCCTACGGTGCAGTCGCACCCCTAGTTCCATCACTTGCTATAGCGACACTCACTATTTCAATTAACTTGATCGTAGATGACATATCTGCCCATTCCGGTGGGAGATTGGCTAAACGAATGTTATAAAAATGGCACTTCTCGAGATTGAGCAATTGAAAATCGATGCCCGTAAGGATGATGGCACCTTAGTCCCCATCGTTAAAGATGTAACTTTCAATGTGGAAAGAGGTCAAGTAGTAGCTCTCATCGGTGAATCTGGCTCAGGAAAAACCACTATTGCTCTTTCCGCATTGGGTTACACAAAGCCGGGTCTTGAATTTTCGGCCGGTACCGTCCGTTTGGATGGGAAGGATATTATTACGATGCCATCTGAGGAGAAAAGATTACTTAGAGGTCGACGTGTAGCTTATCTAGCCCAGAGCGCGGCTGCCACATTTAACCCAGCGCTAACGATTGGAGAGCAGGTGACAGAGTCGGCAGTTCAGCATGGACAAATGACTAAAGAAGAAGCTAAAAAAAGAGCTACTCTGCTATATCGCGAGCTAGAGCTGCCTGATCCAGGCAATCTAGGAAATCGTTACCCACACCAAGTGTCAGGCGGCCAACTCCAGCGTTTAATGGCGGCAATGGCATTATGTGGAAGTCCAGATCTTTTGGTTCTGGATGAACCAACAACCGCGCTAGATGTAACAACTCAGATTGAAGTGCTAAAGGCATTTAAGGCAGTTATAAGGAATGAGGGATCAGCTGCAATTTATGTAACACATGACTTGTCTGTGGTAGCTCAAATTGCCGACTATATTGTGGTGTTATATGCGGGCGATATTCAGGAACATGGCACTTCGGAGCAGATCATAAATGAACCAAAGCATCAATACACTCAACGTTTGATGAATGCGGTTCGTGCAACTCCAGGAAACACTAAGGCTATTAAAAATAATGTAGAAGATAAAATTACTTATTCGGCAGTGCTAGACGTACATGATGTTACTGCGGGTTACGGCAAAGCAAGAGATGGCTCCTCCAAGATTACCGTGCTTAGAAACGTTAGTATGTCTATTGAAAAAGGTGAGACATTTGGCGTTATCGGAGAATCTGGATGTGGGAAATCGACTTTAGCTCGTGTTGTCTCAGGTCTTTTATCTCCTACGCGAGGTGATATATCTTTAAACGGTAAAAAAATAGCAGGAAATCTTAGACAAAGAAATCGTTCTGAATTACAAAAAATCCAATTTGTTTTTCAGATGGCTGATACAGCACTTAATCCAAGGCAAAGAATCGATCATATTTTGGGAAGACCCATTGAGTTCTACCTTGGTTTAAGAGGCATAGAGAAGAGAAAAAAGATTAATGTTTTACTAGATATGGTGGAGTTACCGGACGAATTTGCTGGACGTTACCCAGAAGAATTATCCGGGGGTCAGAAACAGCGAGTGAATTTAGCACGCGCATTAGCTGCTGAACCTGATATCTTATTGTGTGATGAGGTTATCTCGGCGCTAGATTCAATCGTTGGCGCCAATGTCATCGAGTTACTTAAAAGATTGAGACAGCAAACCGGAGTATCTTTTGTTTTCATTAGTCATGATCTGTCAACAGTCGCATCGTTTGCGGATAAAATTCTTGTGCTTTATGCAGGTAGAGTTGTTGAACAGGGCAGGGTAGATCAGGTTCTATCTCCACCTTATCATCCTTATACGAGGCTTCTAATTTCATCGGTTCCTGAACTCCGGATTGGTTGGCTAGAAGAGACTATGGAGACGCAAGAAGCAAAAGCAGGAATTGATCGGGTAGTAACTATAACTAGGATGGGTTGCGCATTTTATGATCGATGTCCTATAGCGATCAAAGGTACTTGTGATAAAAAACTACCTCCAACTAGAAAGCTGACGGATAATCATACTATTGAATGCCATAGAACTGAAGAGGAATTCCTCCAATGAGTTCTGCTCGTTAAAGTTGAATTGGAGGGGTATGACCTACATTAATGGTTAATGCTCTTTAAAAGGTAATGACATGATCTTTCGTAGGGGTGGAATTAGATGATTGATTACGAGACGACTCAGTTGGTCAGAAAACTACCAAAGACCGTACCTTTTATTGGGCCCGAAGTACAGGAGCGCGCACGTAATCGTCCTTTTTCCGCAAGGATGGGAGCCAACGAGAATGTTTTTGGACCATCTCTAAAGGCGATATCTGCGATTACTCGAGCTGCAGGAGAATCCTGGATGTATGGGGATTCAGAAGCGCACGAACTTAGGCAGATGCTTGGCCAGTACAATGGGGTATCACTGGACAACATTATGGTTGGTGGAGGTATCGATGAGTTGCTCGGTTACGCGGTTCGAATTTTTGTTGAAAATGGAGATGTTGTAGTAACTTCCTTGGGCGCATATCCGACCCTAAATTATCACGTTGTTGGTTATGGAGGGCATTTAGTATTCGTACCCTATTCGAATGACTATGAAGACATAGAATGTTTGGTCGATACAGCTTGTGCTCATAATGCTAAACTGATTTATCTTTCTAATCCTGACAATCCAATGGGCACATGGTGGAGCGCTAGCGTGATAGAGCGAATGATTGACAGAATTCCAAAAGGAATGATACTTTTGTTGGATGAGGCCTATCATGAGTTTGCTCCAGAAGGCACAGTTGCGGACATTGATATTTCTAATTCTAGAGTGCTTCGATTTCGTACTTTTTCTAAAGCCTATGGATTAGCTGGACTACGAGTTGGATACATTATAGGCGAGCGAGCGTTAATCGGGGAGTTTGATAAAGTCCGCAATCATTTTGGTGTAGGCAGGCTCGCTCAGGAAGTGGCTTTATCAGCTTTGTTAGATCAGGAACACTTAAAGCTAGTTGTTGGTAAAGTAGGGGAAGCACGCCAACGCATTGCAAGAATTAGTCTTGAAAATGGGTTATCTGCCATTGATTCAGCTACAAATTTTGTAGCGATAGACTGTGGTAGCGACAGTTTGTTTTCGGAGAAGGTTCTTACCGAGTTGATTAATCAGGATATATTTGTCCGTATGCCCTCTGTTCCACCACTAAATCGTTGCATCCGAATTTCAGTCGGATTAGATTCTGATCTTGATTTGCTTGCAAAAGCGTTACCGAAGGCGCTCAATACAGCGAGAGGTTAACAATAACATTGCCGTGGCGCGATGGAAAAAAGCGCATCCCGAACAAATTTTAAACAACTTAATTTAATCAGTTTAGAAATAACCTAAAACCAATTGAGTTGGTTTCTGCGGATGAGCTAGAGTTGCTACATTTAGAATCATTAGAAGTTCTATCAAAACATGGTATCCGATTTTCCCTAGAAAACGCTCGAATGATACTGCATGTAGCGGGCGCGAAATTGTTAGATCATGGAATGGTTTGTTACGATCCGTAATTAGTGATGGAATATATAATCAAGGCGGCTAGTTCTGTTCGAATTTATGGTAGGAATCATCTTCGGGATCTAATCATTGGAGATCGATAATTTAATTTTTCTCAATCAGCAGTTTCGGAATGGTGCTCAGAATATAATGTTTTACGTGATTTAGTATCTAATTGCTTAGGTTGCTGATTTTGGGGGTTACCAATGAAAGCGCAATTAACATCACGATGAGCGAGACCCACACCCATACTGAGTGTTGATCATTGAAAATGAGTATTCCCCAAAGCACGCCAGATATTGTAATGATGTAAGCTGTTTGGCTCGCAAATACTGGTCCTGCTCTCAAGACTAGTAACACAAAAGAGCCATAGCACAAAACGTTAAGAGCTGATAGACCAACGATTGCTAAATCTGATCTTTGCAAGGGTGTGCTGATTGGAACAAAGGCATCTGATAGCAGTAAAAACGGTGTCATCATTAATGTAGATGCTACGCTCATACCGAATAAAACAACATAAGTGTCAGCAGTTGGTGGCACTCTGCGTGCCAGTACAATATTTTCAGCTGCATAACAGGCTGCTGCAAATGCCATTACGATCACCCAAGGAATCGCGGAGCGTTCGGGAAGGCTTTCTTCAGGTACAATCAGAAGCAATATTGACGCCACCCCTAACAATACCCCCAATACTCGAAAAAATGATTTTTTTTCTATGCCGCGTATTGTCGCTACGACAAACGTCATTATTGGTACATTCGCCATCATTATTGCTACAATTCCCGGCGATATATGCTTGAGCGAAAAAAAATACAAAACTCCTGGAATAGCTGTTCCTAGAGCCCCGCACACCACGTAGATATATATATGGTTACGGTCAATTGGAAGTTTTTTTTGTCGAACCAATATATAAAACATTAATAAGACAGTACTGATAGCTGAAACCCACCAGTTGATGCCAAGCGGATGATAACCATTCTCTAGCGCGATTTTTGCTATTGAAAAACTCCCACCCCAAGCAATACCGAGGACTATTAACAATATCCAGTGTTTTGAATGACCTTCTTGTTTGATTATTAACACTGGCATGTAATCGTTTAGGGCGTAGCGTTACTACTGAGAAAATTAAGCAAATGTAGTCAAGGAGGGCGTAGATTATCGATCCAAGCCCCCAACAATATTTGTTGTCATAAATCGCCCTAGGTTTTAACTATGCGATTTGGGTCTAATATAGACCCATTTTTTACTCTAAGTATTGCACGTCATATCAATTGCACAACAGGTCGGAGACTTAATCATTCCATGACCATTTGGGCATTTTGATACCTCTACAGTTGTTCCATCGTCTGTGGTGATATGGTCGTGAACCAACCCATCATTACACTTAACACATTTGAGCCCAGTTACACCCATGCCACATGCTCCGCAGATATAGTCCATTTGTCCTCCTAGATCTCTTCTTGTGTTGATCAACCCTGTGTAAGCTTAAAATAGAAAATTAACCTTATTAGATTAAATCGTTAAGTACATTTATTCTATATTATCTTTTTAATTATTTTCATATAAATAACGAATATTTTGAACTCATTTTTTAGCACTATAACAAATATCGTGCTGGACCTTATAATCCTTCTTCAACAATTAAAGCAGTAAAACTATCATATAAAGGAAAAGCTATGGCTAAGGGATACTGGGTATCGGTGTATCAAAAAATCATTGACAAAGAAAAACTGTCTGCATATGCGGAGATTGGAGGTCCTGCTGTTATTGAAAATGGAGGACGTTTTTTAGTACGTGGTGGTCGGGTTATTCCGAAGGATGATGGTATTTCAGAGCGAACCGTAATTGTAGAATTTGATAGTCTGGATGAAGCGATCGCTGCGTACGAAAGTGATGCCTATCAGTGTGCTTTAGAAAAACTTAAAGATGGCGTGATTAGGGATTTTCGAATTGTCGAAGGTGTTGACGAAATTTCTTGATACTCATTTCTTATCAAACTAGTTTTCAGATATTAAAATTTCCTGTGACGATAGTGTGAATTCGCGCGAATTAATCTGTTCTCACTTTCCTTGGGCATGAGCTAAGTGTGTCACTTAGGATGTTGGCGCTATGTTGTCTAATTGAATTGGATAAAAAACTAAATTACAGTGGTAGAATTTGTGATTATGAGTAGGCCAAAAATATTTATTGATGGTTACGGAGGCACTACGGGGCTACGAATCCGTGAGTGGTTGGTTTCAAGAGATGATATAGAAGTAATAACAATCGTTGGTGAAGATTATAAGCTTGAGGCCGCACGGCGAGATGCAATTAGTGAATCTGATATAACACTACTTTGCTTGCCTGATGAGGCTGCTCGGGAGTCTGCTAGATGGGCAATAAGCCATGGTAAACGAGTACTTGACTCAAGTTCTATTCATAGGATAGCAGATGATTGGGTTTATGGATTACCCGAGTTAGCTCTGGATCAGCGTCAATTAATCCGTGGTGCGAATCGCGTTAGCGTGCCTGGCTGTTATCCCTCAGCCGTAATTCTTCTTCTGCGCCCACTTATCGATGCGCAAATTTTGTCCCCGGAAACCGCAATATCGATTCATGCTTTATCTGGCTATAGTGGAGGTGGGAAATCACTAATTAAAAGATGGGAATCTCCCGAGACCAACTTAATTAACCATGGGTTTGAGGCGCCTTATGCCTTGAGCCGAATTCACAAGCACATTGCGGAAATGCAACGATATACTGGTCTAAATCAACCACCTCAATTTGTACCTTCTGTTGGTCCTTTTTATTGCGGCATGCGGGTTCAGGTTCCCATTCATCAAGCACTTATTACTAAAGGCATGACTGTAGCGCATGTTTCTGAAGCACTCTTAGAACGTTATGAGAACGAACCTTTTGTGGAAGTTTTGACATTCGAAAGTGGTGATGAGTTTGATGAGTGGAGCTTAGATCCGAGGATATTAAACAATACCAATCAGATGCGACTACATGTTTTTCCTAATCCTGATGGTCATATTTTACTAGTTGGGATACTTGATAATCTCGGAAAGGGGGCAGCGGGAGCAGCACTTCAGTCGATCAATATCATGTTAGGAGTAACAGAGACTATCGGGCTTAAGGGTTGGAATTGATGGAGCTAAAAACACTTAGAACAGCGATCTTTGTTTAATTAGCGATATATTTGGCATCTTTTCAGATTTAACTTTTGTCTAGAATAGTTCTCATCCAATTTACCAATATGGTTTAATTATGGAATCTACCAAAGAGCATCTTAGGAATATAGCAATAATTGCTCATGTCGATCATGGTAAGACCACTTTGGTTGATCAGATGCTTAGCCAGTCGGGCACGATAAAGAAGTCTAGTAAGACAGTAGATCGTATTATGGACTCCAACGAGCTGGAGCGTGAGAGAGGTATCACTATCTTATCTAAGAATACCGCAATCCAGTGGAGGGACTGGAAAATAAATATCATCGATACACCGGGGCATGCGGATTTTGGTGGCGAGGTTGAGCGCATTCTTTCGATGGTAGATTCTGTGCTCTTGCTAGTTGATGCAGTGGAAGGCCCTATGCCGCAGACCCGCTTTGTAACAAAAAAAGCCTTAGAGCACGGATTCAAACCGATCGTAGTGGTTAATAAAATAGATCGCCCTGCAGCTCGGCCAGATTGGGTGGTTGAGCAGACGTTTGAGTTATTTGATAAGTTGGGAGCCACTGATGAGCAACTCGATTTTATTGTAGTTTATACATCTGCTTTGCAGGGGTGGGCTAGTTTGGATAGTGTTAATAATTCTAGCCATGGCATGGAGATTCTCTTTGAGAAAATTGTGTCCCATGTGCCTCCACCAGAAGTCGATCTTACGGGACCTTTCCAAATGCAAATCAGTGCGTTGGATTTTTCCACTTATGTGGGAGTTATAGGAATCGGACGAATAAAGCGAGGAGTCATAGTGCCAAATACGCCGGTCACAGTTGTTGGATATGATTCTAAATCAAAAAATGCCCGTTTATCAGAGATTTTTCATTTTGAAGGCCTCGATAGGGTTAAGTCCAGTATTGCAGCTGCAGGTAATATCATTGCTGTCACCGGTATAGATGAGTTGCGCATTTCGGATACAATCTGTAGTCCCGACTTAGTCGAAGCACTGCCTCAATTAAGTGTTGACCAACCTACGCTCAGCATGATTTTTCAGGTTAACGATTCCCCATTTGCAGGTCGGGAAGGGAGTTTCGTAACGAGTCGAAATCTGCGGGACCGGTTAGAAAAAGAGCTCATTCATAATGTAGCCTTACGTGTAGAAGCGACATCGGATGCTAATAAGTTCCGAGTTTCTGGGCGGGGTGAATTACATCTTTCCATCTTAATCGAGAACATGCGTAGGGAAGGTTTTGAATTAGCTATTTCTCGGCCTCAGGTTATTTATAAAAAAGTGGCGGGCGAAAATCAAGAGCCATTCGAGTCGCTAACAATAGATGTGGAAGATCATTATCAAGGAAAGATTATGGAGCGACTTGGAGAACGTCGCGCGGAGATAGTAGATATTATCCCTGATGGGCAGGGACGAGTTCGCTTGGAATATATTATACCCAGTCGTGGTTTGATAGGGTTTCGATCTGAGTTTTTGACTATTAGTTCAGGTAGTGGACTTATGTACCATGCATTTAAGCACTATGGAAATCAGATTAATCAGTCTTTAGGTGCTAGAAATAGTGGTGTATTGGTATCAATGGCTAGGGGTCGTTCGCTTGCTTATGCACTTTTCAATTTACAGGAACGTGGACGCCTTTTTATTGGTTCTGGAACGGAAGTTTATGAGGGTATGCTTATTGGAATACACTCTAGAAGTAATGACCTTACAGTAAACCCTATGAAAGCGAAACAATTGACCAACATACGCGCTTCTGGTAATGACGAACATATCATTTTATCAAGTCCAATAGAAACCACATTGGAGTACGCTATTGATTTCATTAACGACGATGAATTAGTGGAAGTCACGCCCCATTCTATTCGTATACGAAAAAAACTATTACATGAACACGAGAGAAAACGGGCAGCATAATATTGCGCTTCAATAGCTTACTTATTTTCTAACGATTATCAGACTTGATCCAGATTCAGAAGATGATCCGCCAGAGCACCCAAGTAATGAGAAACGCTAGAGGTACATAGGTTTTTATTTTAAATCACATCTTGTTCATCGATCCTTAATGTATTTTGCTACTATATTTGTAAACCATTCATTGTTATAAGCATCTCTAACCTGACTATAAAGTACCCCAGAAATAATTAGAATACCGCCTAGCAGGTGTAATTTATTAGGGTATTTTCCAAGTGTTATACCGATAGCACCCACCACAATGGGAACCAAATTTTGGTACATTGACCCAACTGTGACACCGATTCGGCTGACACCAAAATGCCAGAGAAAAATTGAAAGGCAAGCTGGACCAATTGATAACCATCCTACAATTAACCATTCAGTTTGTGTGGTTCCAATTTGGATGGTATGAAATTTAAATAAGGCGCCAGCTACGATATATATTCCTAGCCCTAATGCGCCAGCAGTTACCGTGAGAGCTGAGATTCCCACTTGAGAAATATCTGCTAACCAACGTTGACAATTGTGGGAGTACCAGTGCCAAATCAGAATGCCAAATACAATAAGAATCTCACCGCCTTGAGTGTAATTCATTTGACGGTTTCCACCCATCACAGCGAAAATTCCTCCCATTACAGCCAATGTTATGCCAACAAAAATACCTTTCCGCAATGGTTCGGAGTAAACTAATCTTAATAGCAAAGTTGCTAAAATAGGACCTGTTGTAGCAACAAGTGCAGAGGTGAGCGAGGTTGAAAACTTGATACCCAATGTGACTAGCACAGTCGATCCAGAAACACCAAGGATTCCTAGGGTAAATACTTTCCGCCAGGGAAGTTTACTAGTATTAATCCGTAAGCCTTCGAATGCCGCAAAAATGCATACCAAGATTAACCCACCGATACCTAGTCGAACAAATGCTATAGTCACCGGATCCCACGCACTTAACAGGTATTCTGTGCTAGGAAACATTGTTGCCCAGATTGCCACTCCGACAAAAAATGCTAAATTGGAAAGAGTTTTATCTTTTGTGCTTACATTTGTTATCAGCATTAATGTGTTCAGTCCCTCATTCGAGAATTTCCCGTAAAATCAAAGGGTTTTGTCTGCCTAATTTTAATCTTGACGCTTTCGGTTTGACGGTAAAAATTTGTATAATTAGGTGTGTAAGAATTTAACGGTTTTGCTAAAAAAATTGCTACCATTATTAGCATATTGGCTCGTTTAGGCTGACGGTCAATTTTTGCATTCCAAAGGCGGTGATTATCATTATTACAGTGTCTTAATGTTGCGCTCAAATTATTTTTTATTATAGTTCCTTTATTAACATTACTTCATAGTTGAACTTCAATGAAAATTACATTTATTGGCGCAGGATACGTCGGACTCGTTTCAGCTGCCTGCTTTTCTGAGGTTGGTCATTCAGTTTTATGTGTGGATCGCAACCAAGAGAAAATCGATAGTTTATTGTTAGGGAAAGTGCCATTTTATGAGAAAGGACTATCGGATTTAGTTACGGCTGGGCTCAGAACAAATACACTTATGTTTTCAAGTGATGTAGCTGCCGGTGTAAAATTTGGTGAAGTAATTTTTATAGCGGTTGATACGCCACCAAAGCAGGATGGCTCATCTAATCTCGATAATATGTTTGATGTGGCAAAAACTATTGGAAGCGAGATTACTACCTATAAGGTGATAGTTGTAAAATCAACCGTGCCGGTTGGTACCTCTTCCAAAATTAGAGAAATTATAAGTGGGCAAGTTGAGGCGCGTTCAGTTTCACTAGATTTCTCCTTAGCATCTAATCCAGAATTTTTAAAAGAAGGTTCAGCCGTAGAGGATTTTCAAAAGCCAGATCGTATTGTAATTGGAACGGATACAGATCAAAGTGCCAAAATATTGCGAGAGCTCTATGCGCCATTTAATCGAAATCATGAACGTATAATTGGAATGGATATTCGTTCAGCTGAATTGACCAAGCAAGGTGCCAATTCTATGTTGGCTACTAGAATATCCTTTATGAATGAAATGGCCAATATTGCGGAGAAGGTGGGAGCTGATATTGAGTTAGTGCGAAAAGGCATTGGATCCGATCCCCGTATTGGTTATGATTTTCTTTATCCTGGCTGTGGGTATGGCGGCTCTTGCTTTCCGAAAGATACTCAAGCCTTGCAAAGTATAGCTTTTGAAAAAGGATACGATTTCAAGATTCTTGATGCTGTGCATACGGTTAACGAGAAACAGAAGTTAGTGCTTGTAGAAAAAATTACCAAGTACTTTGGGGAGGATCTATCAGGGAAATCATTGGCGATATGGGGCCTAACCTTTAAGCCTGAAACCGATGACTTGAGGGAAGCGCCAAGTCTTACAATTATTCCTGCATTGTTAAAGAAAAATGCACAAATATCTGTTTTCGATCCTTTGGGGATGGATAATTTCAAGGATTATTGTGACTTTTCAGATCAGATTAATTTTGGAGATACACAGTATGAAATTTTATTAGGCGCTGATGCATTGCTGGTTTTAACAGAATGGAATATATTCAGGAGACCTGATTTTGCTAGCGTAGCAGAGCGTATGCGAGAAAAGGTGATTTTTGATGGCCGTAATGTTTTTGATCCTCCTGCAGTTAGGGATTTAGGCTTTGTCTATTTTGGTATCGGAAGATGAGCCATCATTAAGGTCAATTCGTGGCTACGACTTCAAATTGGTAAAAATAATTAGTGCGGTATGATTTTTGTTAGCCCCTTTTTTCCACTTATGGTAATCCAAGCCTAAAATAGTGGGATCGATTCCAAGCATCATTTTTTAGTTTTACTAGAGCAGTTTAATGATCGTGGGCCAGGTGGGCTCAACTTCTTAAACAAGGATCGTTGGAATTCAGTGTAACAAATTAGGTAGCTTCTCGAAGTTACAATGTTTTTTCTCCATAAGGTAATTTACGTCTAGAATGTGTGGATAAATGACGAAAATTAATTTACATAGCATTATGAGAAAATTATGAAAAAATCTTCTAACCCTTATAGTTTTTTACCTTCTGTCGCCACTTTCCAACTCAATAGTAACGATATAAATGATAGTGAGAGCATGCCTATCGCTCAAGTGTCTGGTATTATGGGTGCCGGTGGAGACGATATTTCACCACATCTTGCTTGGTCTGACCCGCCCTCGGAAACAAAAAGTTTTGTTGTAACTTGTTTCGATCCAGATGCGCCTACTGGGAGTGGGTTTTGGCATTGGATAGTCTATGATATACCACCAACAATTAGAGAGCTTCCGGCGGGAGTGGGAACTCCGCTCCATGGCATGTTGCCGGAAGGTGCTAAACACTTAAAGAATGATGCAGGTATATTCGGTTATGTGGGTGCTGCGCCACCATCCAAACATGGGCCTCATAGGTACATATTTGCTGTCCATGCGCTCAGCATAGAAACCATGCCAATTGACAAAAATGGATCTGCAGCCGTTTGTGGATTCAATATGTTTGGTAACACACTCGGTCGTGGTTTGATTACTGCGATTTATGAAGAGGTATAGTGCCAAGGCTAATAATTCATGGAAGAAATACAAATGAATTTTGTGCAACACAGATTTTTCAATATGATTGAAGTAGATTGCAAGCAAATCCTAAAAATTGAAGGAGTAATTTGATGTTTGGAGAAATTGAAGGCACTGGATACGATATTGTAGATGATCGTTTTAAGAATTGTATCGTGGTCCATGCGCGAATCGAACGGTTGTGGACCGGTGCACGTTGGTGTGAGGGCCCAGCTTGGTTTGCAGCTGGTCGTTATTTAGTTTGGTCTGATATCCCCAACAATAGAATGTTACGTTATGATGAAACTGATAGTTCGGTTTCTGTGTTTAGGCAGCCATCTCGTAATGCCAATGGGAATACTGTAGATCAACAAGGTCGGTTATTGACTTGCGAACATCAAACGCGTCGTGTGGTGAGAACAGAATATGATGGTAGCTTAAACATCATAGCGGATAAGTTTGAAGGAAAGAGGTTTAATTCACCCAATGACATTGTTTCATCTTCAGACGGTAGTGTTTGGTTTACCGATCCTATGTATGGAATTATGAGCGATTATGAAGGTGATGCGGCAAAAAGTGAGATAGAAGGATGTTATCTTTATAGGGTGAATCCAGACAGTGGCGACATTCGTCAATTTAATATTAAATTTTTACAGCCTAATGGCTTATCGTTTTCACCAGACGAAAAATTTCTTTATGTATCTGATACGGGTGAATCAAATGATAGTAGTGGTCCACCTCATATCCGACGTTTTTCAGTAGGTGAGGACTTAACATTGACCGGTGGTGAGGTTTTTATTGATTGCTCAGATTGTTTTTTTGACGGGTTCAGAGTTGATAACGAAGGTCGTATATGGACTAGCGCGCGAGATGGCGTGCATTGCTATCATTCAGATGGGACTTTTCTAGGTAAAATTAGAATTCCCGAATGGGTTGCTAATTTGACTTTTGGCGGGCCAAAATTGAATAGGCTTTTTATTTGCGCGACAACTTCTTTATATTCGGTAACATTGGCAACGAGGGGTATTAAACTAGGTTGATATATCTTGTTCATATGGAGCCATATCCATGCCCGGATAACGAAGTGAAACACCGGCAATCGTTTCTTTTGTCCAATATGCGTGATCGGGTGATGGGAAACCTATAGCGCTACGCTGTTCCGGTGTTGCTGACTCCATCCATGAGTGGAAGTTGTCCGAAGTTCCTCTGAGATTCCCACCATATTTGGAAAACCCATCATGTCCAAGCCAACTCCACTCAATTGGTGAGTAGCTTATCCAATGTCCGAGTCTTCCCACATCTTTATTGAATTTGGTGCTACGGTGGTATGTGCGATGACTATACATTACTACAGACCCAGCCGACACGGTTGCTTTGATCTCATTGTTATAGAGCTCGGGCCGTTCATTTTCCGGACACACTCGTGTTAGAACAAAATCGTCATGATAGTGTTCCCATGGACAAATTGCGGTTGGAGCATGATCAAGGTCGACGTCAGTATAAAAAACAGTAAATGTTGTTTGCCAGTAAGCAGGAACGTTGGGAGGGTAGGCAAGTGTGTGATTCCCAAAGTCACAGTGCATCGGTTGATTTTCATCTCGTGGATTGCCCTTACATTTGGCGCTCAAAGATGATTCATCGCACTTAACTTTATTGCCACCGGCCATCATTTTAGCGAATTTCTGAAATTCTGGATGAAATACTATGGAGTTTAATGCCTTTCCAGGATAAGGAAATTTTGTTGATGAGCTATCGTTAAAGTAAAAGTCTCGATCCCAACCCTTTGGTTTTTGTAGACTAGGATCGTCACAGAATTCAACCCAACCGGGCAGAAGTTCTTTTAATTCGGTTCGGATAGCTTCAAGCTCCTCCTTTGTCAAAAAATTTTCAACAATGGCATAACCATGAGTTATGTAGTGATCAATGTGATGTTTTTCAATTTTCACGTTGCAACGCTCCATAAAGCAAGTTTTTTCATTATAGGTAGCTATAATCTCATTAATGTAAGGACGCCGATGAATCATGATTTTACCTAATACGAGTTTAGTAAGACAAGATAGCACTAAGAGATCGAATCAATCGCGTCAGTGTTGCTGTCCCCAACGTCAGAATGAGCCGGTTTTTGATCAAATCTTAGAGAAAGGTAGTGCGTCTATACCGTCTTTTGATATTGCAGATATGTCACTCGTTCCTGGCGGAAGTTTCAGAATGGGCTCAAATATCGAGGGGGGATCTGAAGATGGCGAGGGACCCATTCGAATTGTTCATACTGACTCCTTCATGATGGACGCCAAGGTAGTTTCGAATATCGAATTTTCGAGATTCGTTAAGGAAACAAAATATAAAACCGATGCTGAAAGGATGGGATGGTCTTACGTATTTGCTGCCCAACTTCATCCAGCCAGTGAATCTTTTGTTGTTAATCGTTCTGTTGCCGAAGCCCCATGGTGGTTAACTGTGAATAATGCTAACTGGCGCGCTCCAGATGGCCCAGGGTCTTCAATCATTGATAAGGCTGAGCATCCTGTTGTTCATGTATCATGGAATGACGCATCGGCATTTGCTCAATGGATCGGTAAACGGCTTCCGACGGAGTGTGAATGGGAAAAAGCGGCGCGGGGTGGTTTTGAAGGTCTATTGTATCCTTGGGGTAACGAACTGCTTGTCAATGGAAAACATCGCACCAATATTTGGCAGGGAGATTTCCCTGAAGTCAACACCGGTGAAGATGGCTATTTTGGCACTGCTCCAGTGGATAGTTTCGAACCAAATGGTTTCGGATTGTTCAATATGTCCGGCAATATTTGGGAATGGTGTTCTGATTGGTGGAGCAGTTCCTGGCATAAAAAAGATGTTAAGACAACACGCATCAACCCTAGTGGGCCAGATTCAGGTATCAATAAAGTAATTCGTGGCGGCTCGTTTTTATGCCATGCTTCATATTGTGAACGGTACCGAGTATCTGCTCGAACCCAAACTTCTCCCAATATTTCGACGAGCCACATCGGTTTTCGTTGCGCTCTCGACACGCAGACCGATATCATTAAATAAAATGTTTATATTCCAAGATATACTTCAGGGGTGGTCATAAGAGAATGACAATTACTTGGCAGACTACTAAGCCTTCTTGGGAGCCACTTGTAGAAGCTCCACAGGATGCGCCATCGATTGTTTTGGTTGTTCTAGACGATACAGGTTTCGCTCATTTGGGATGCTTTGGTAGCGATATTCAGACTCCTAATATCGATCGATTAGCAAGTAATGGATTGCGCTATACGAACTTCCACACGACCGCTCTTTGTTCACCTACCCGTGCTTGCATACTTACTGGGCGGAACCACCACAGCGTTGGTATGAGATTTTTAACAAATGTTGATACTGGTTTCAGCAATTGTAGAGGAGAAATATCACCAACTGCAGCCACTTTAGCTGAGATACTTAGTAGTAATGGCTATTCAACGTTTGCTCTTGGTAAATGGCATCTAGCCAATATGGAAGACTGCTCTCCAGTGGGACCATTTAGTAATTGGCCTTTAGGTCGCGGTTTCGACCGTTTTCATGGTTTTCTCGGAGGCGCTACAGACCAATTCTCACCCGAATTAGTTATTGATAATCGTCAAGCGAATCCGCCATCTGATCCCGACTACCATATTTCGGAAGATATAGTTGATCAGGCTATTGCAATGATTTCAGCACAACATTCCGCTGACCCTCGGCGCCCATTTTTTGCTTATCTCGCATTTGGAGCTACGCACTCACCACACCAGGTGCCTGCACCATATATTGAAAAATATCGAGGCGCATATAATGATGGTTGGGATGAAGTTCGCAAGCGTTGGTTTAATCGTCAGCTTGAGCTCGGCATTGTTCCTGAAGGCACTCAGCTTGCTCCACGTAATCCAGGGGTAGAAGCGTGGAGTAATTTAAGTAGTGATGCTAAAAAGCTTTATGCGCGCTTCCAAGAAGTTTTCGCTGGGTTTCTGGATCATACAGATGTCCAAATTGGGCGATTGGTTGATTTTCTTGAGACCCAAAATTTGCTCGAAAATACTCTTATAGTAGTGCTTAGTGATAATGGTGCTAGCCAGGAAGGACATGAACATGGGACGCTGAATGAGCTTGCTTATTACAATAAGATGCCTATGTCGGTTAATGAAATGGTTAATCGTATAGATGAAATTGGAGGGCCTAATCTACATGTCAATTATCCCAGAGGCTGGGCACAGGTTGGTAACACTCCTCTACGGTACTATAAGGCATACACCTATGAAGGTGGCATTCGGGATCCATTAATTGTGCATTGGCCAGATGGCGTTACTGATGCAGGCACCATTAGAAATCAGTATCATCATGCTATCGATATCCTACCGACTGTTTTAGATTCAATTGGGCTAGATCCTCCGACGGTTTTTAAAGGTGTTGCTCAACAACCCATTGAAGGAGTGTCGTTTCGATACACATTCAGCAAACGGTCAGCTAACGCACCAACGAATCACCCTACTCAGTATTATGAGATGATGGGCCATCGTGGCATTTGGCATAATGGTTGGAAGGCTGTAACTCTCCATGCTCCCGGGTCAGGCTATGAAGATGAAGTGTGGTCACTATTTGATACTGAAAATGATTTCTCTGAAGTGAATGATGTCTCAGCGGAGCATCCTGAACGATTGCAAGATTTGATAGATCTTTGGTGGATCGAAGCAGAACGCTATAATGTTCTTCCGCTGGATGATCGTAACGCCGAACTATTTGTTATGCGTCGACCAAGGAGTCAACCACCTAGCAGGCATCACCGATTTTTGCTTGATGCTGGCCATGTGGATCGATTTAATTTACCTGATTTTCGAAATCGATCTTTTCAGGTGATCGCTTCAATCAAAAAGAAAGAGGGTGATGAGGGTGTTCTTGTGGCTGTCGGTGCACGAACTGGCGGCTTTAGCTTCTGGATTGCAGATGGTTTTTTAAACTTTGCTTACAATTTTATTAACCAGAAGATTACATTACTAAAATCAAATAGAACAGTCCCACTAGGTGAATTGAATGTAGCATTTTCTTATTCTAAATTAAGGGATAACGAAGGAGTAATCAGACTTTGGATCGAAAACACTCAGGTGGGACAAATTGATATCGAGATGTTGCCTTGGCGACAGACGATTTACGGAATGGATATAGGATCGGATCAAGGATCAACGGTAGTGACCGATTATTCTTCCCCCTTTTATTTCACTGGTCTTATTCATCATGTTGATTTTCATTTAAAAAATGATCAAGATAATCAGCTGATATCAAAGGAAATTGAATTTCAGAACTCTATATCTGAGCAATAAGGATTGATTAGGCAATTCTATCAATAAGTTAAGGCCATATTGAATTTTCAACGATATTTGATGTATAAATAGGAATAGTGTGCATTTACTATAGATAAATGCCTACGACCGTAATCATAAATGGTAGCTGGCCAAATTAGCTACGGATTTAAGAATTGCATTGATAAATTTAAGGAGGATGTATAAATGAAGCTAAGACGCACTATCAAATCTAAAGCTCTAACTGCACTGTTAGGAATAGCTTTAGGGGGCGTGACTTCACTACCCACGGCAACAGCAGACATGGTCCCAGGCTATGATAGTTGGGACGATGTTCTTTCGGCAGCTGACGGCACAACTGTGAATTGGTTTATGTGGGGCGGTAGTGAGACAATTAATGGCTGGGTTGACAAGCACTTCGGTGAAGTCGTCAAAGAACGCTACAACATTACGTTGAATCGTGTACCGATCGGAGATACTGTCGACGCCGTAAATCTCGTTCTTACAGAAGCTCAGGCCGGTGTAACAGAGGGTGGAAGTGTCGATATGATCTGGATCAACGGAGATAATTTTAAGACGCTGAAAGAAGCGGAACTGCTATATGGGCCTTGGTCAGAGTCAGTACCAAATGCCGTCCATGTGAATTGGAATGATCCTTCGATAGCCAATGACTTTGGGGTGAGCGTTGATGGGCTTGAGTCCCCATGGGGCTCGGCGCAAATGGTATGGGAATATAATTCCGCCTATGTTAGTAATCCTCCCAGGACATTTGAAGCGACCGCAGAATGGATTCATGGTAACCCAGGTTTGTTTACATATCCTGCTCCGCCAGACTTCCATGGTCTGAGTTTCGTCAAACATGCCTTTTATTGGGCGGCCGATGACTGGTCAGTTTTTCAGAAACCCTTCGATCAGGCAGTATTTGATTCAATAGCGCCAAAAGTATGGGCATATCTGAATGATATTGAGCCGGATTTGTGGAGAGGTGGAGAGACCTATCCAGCTAAGATAGCGGCACTAAATGAGTTGTTGGCAAACAGTGAGGTGTATTTCGGTATGGCACTTAATCCGAGACGAACATCAAATTTCATCAAGAATGGAACATATCCAGATACGATCCGCACATTTGTTCATGATACGGGTACCCTTACCAACAAGAATTACGTCACAATCCCGTTAGCGGCAAACAATCCTGCGGGAGCAATGGTTATCGCTAACTATATGCTTAGCACGGAACACCAGTTGGTTCAGGCTGACCCAACGCGGTGGGGATGGGGTATACCAACCGACACCAGCACTTGGACTGAAGCCGAGCGGGCACAGTTAGCATCGTATGAACTGGGTATCGCGACACTGCCTCCTGGTGAACTTGCGGATGCCGGTTTGCCTGAGCCTCATGCATCATGGGTTGTTAATATGGAAAATGGCTGGATCGAGAACGTTCTTAAGAAGTAAGTTAGTGGTTATTAAGTAGCCTTGGGCCGAGCACTCCTTTAGGAGTGCTCGGTTTAGGTTTTAATACTATCCTCAAGCCCCGTTTTAAATCATGAAACTAGATCGCTATTCTCTGAAAGAACGATTGAAGATTCCTTTAATGGTTTTCCCTTCGATGGCTGTGATCGTGCTACTGTTTGGAGGAGGGCTGATTTTTGGTTTGCTTCAGAGTGTAGGTTATCTGCCGGTGGCCGGCCTTACGGATTTCACATTTAGTCACTATGTTAACGTACTTACCGATCCAACTTTTTTGCTCTCTCTTTGGATCACCTTCCGTATTGCTTTTGTTGTCACTCTTCTCTCAACTGTCATTGCTGTAGGGATGGCATTTGTCTTAAGGGAGCAGTTTCCCGGCAGTCGAATCTCAACATTCGTCTTCCAAATTCCCCTTCCTGTTCCGCACTTGGTTGCGGCAAGTGCTGTGATTTTACTGTTTGCTCAAAGTGGTCTTATATCTCGTGTAGCTGTCGCAATGGGCTTCATTGATGCACCGTCTGGTTTTCCGGTATTGATTAACGACAAGCTTGGTGTAGGAATTACGTTGTCATTTGTTTGGAAGGAAGTTCCCTTCATTGGTCTTGTAGTGCTTGCTGTTTTGCAAAGTGTAGGTCCAAAGTATGAGGAGCTTGCCCGAACACTCGGCGCAAACAAACGGCAAAGACTTCAGTACGTGCTCTTACCACTGATCATGCCAGGCTTACTGTCTACTTGGATCATTGTGTTTGCTTTCACCTTTGCAAATTTTGAGATTCCGTTACTTCTAGGCCAAACTTTTCCACAGACACTTCCAGTGCAAGCTTTCCAGGAATTTCAAAAGCCTGAACTTACCTCGCGACCGATAGGAATGGCTATTGCAACCGTTATTGCTGCGATCACAATCGTGTTGTTAGTAGCATATCGGCGGTTAGCTCGATACTCGAGAGCATGAGTAGTTTCTTATGACGACAAGAGGAGATCAGCAAAGTTTGATTAAGAAAGCAGAAAGCGCAGGTGGATTTCAAGCTCATAAATTTAACTGGGCTCGTTGGGTGACAGTAGGCGTTATTTGGATAGCAGTGGTGTTGCCTTTAACTGCACTGTTCCTTAGATCTTTTGCATTTCGTTGGCTCTTCCCTGATATTCTGCCCGGTCAATGGGGCCTTAGGGCCTGGGATTATACATTCGGTGAATCTTCTCGGGTCGTAGAGGCTTTACTGAATAGTGTAGGCGCTGCACTACTAGTCACGATGTTAGCGATGATCGTTGGGTTGCCCACCGCGCGCGCTCTCGGTATGCATGATTTTCGTGGCAAAAAAGTAGTCGAGTGGATTCTACTTACGCCGATTATTGTGCCTGTATTAGTCGCGGTTATGGGAATCCATATCGTTTTTATTAAGTTGCGCCTAACTGGTACTATATGGGGCGTTGCCCTAGCACACCTGATACCTGCGACTCCTTATTTTGTACTTGTGATGTCAAGCGTATTCGCAAATTATAGTCCTGCTCTTGAGGAGACAGCACGCTCACTGGGCGCTAACAGATTTCGTGTGTTTCGCTATGTAACCTTCCCAGCTATATCGTCTGGACTTCTGGTTGCAAGTTTGTTTACATTTCTGATTTCTTGGTCGCAATACGTGACAACTCTTTTGATTGGTAGTGGAACATTTGTTACCTTGCCACTTGTACTTTTTCCATTTCTAGGAGGAGGAAATGCAGCAGTAGGGTCTGCAATTACACTAATTTTTGTGGCACCGGCAATATTAGTGTTAATTCTAACCTCTAGATCGTTAGGGCGTGGTTCAACTGTAATGGGGGGGTTTGGAAAAATATGACGGACGTATCTATTCAAAGATTATCTCGGGCATTTGGTAATGTGTGGGCTGTTCAAGAGCTAGATTTGGAGATTGCGTCGGGTGAAATGATTGCTCTTCTGGGTCCATCGGGGTGTGGAAAGACAACTACATTAAGAATGATCACGGGTTTGCTTCGACCGACATCAGGAGATTTATTGTTCGACCGCATGTCAGTGATTGACATACCAACTGAGCGACGTGGCATAGCGTTAATCTTTCAAGAACACTTGCTTTTTCCTACAATGACTGTCGCACAAAATGTAGGATTTGGACTCAAGATGGCTGGAGTCAACAAGGCGGAGATTCTTAGTCGCGTCAATGAAATGCTTGATCGAGTTGAGCTCTCCGGATTCGGGAATCGGAAGGCACACGAACTTTCAGGAGGACAGCGGCAACGCGTCGCATTGGCCCGTGGCCTCGTTACCCGCCCCAAGGTTCTTTTACTAGATGAACCGCTAGCAAATCTTGATGCTAATTTGAGAATTACCATGAGGCAGCTTATTCGTTCAATTCAACGTGAACTAGGAACCACAGCAATTTTTGTAACGCATGATCAAGAAGAAGCTGTGATGCTTGCAGATCGAATTGTTTTGATGTTCGATGGAAAATTACAGCAGGTAGGAAAGCCAGATGAATTTTATCGGCACCCGCGTACCGCTGCTGTTGCTAAATTTTTTCGCAGTCAAAATATTCTGACGGCTGATAGAGTGGGAAATATTGCAAAGACAAAGGCGGGTGAATTGTCATTGGGGCCTGATGTTCTTGAAACGGGCGATGGTCCAGTGGTTATTACAGTGCGACCAGAAGCATTAAAAATTTCGGTTGGGTCAAGCGGCCATAATTGTTTACCGGCTAAAGTGCAAACATCTATTTATATGGGCACTCATACTGAGTTGATTGTTGAGTTGTGTGAAAAGGTCTGGCATGTACAAGCACCACCTTCGACGACCGTTAACGAAGGAGATGAAATCTTTGTTGAATTACCTATGGGAGACATTTGGATTTTAGATGAAAATTGAAAAATCACCCTTTTGCTATCAATCAGTCTTTGAGAAGAGTTTGATATGGCATCATAGTGACAGAATCTGTAAATGCACTGGGCTTTTTAAGCGCTGTTTGTAGTTTTATATAATTATTGAAGAGATAATCTAATGGCTCTTTTGAGGAGTTGATAGCATGCGAGATCCCCAAATTGTAGGTAAAGTTCTTGATGAGTCAGAAATTCGGTGGCCACATTCTGAACCCGATCCTCATAAAAAACCAAATGTTGTCGTGATTGTTTTGGACGATGTTGGCTTTGGTCAGATCGGGTGTTATGGTTCTTCAATCAATACCCCTAGTATGGACGCATTAGCCTCAGGCGGGGTACGTTACTCCTGCTTTCATACAACTTCGTTATGCTCGCCGACTCGAGCATCTCTTTTGACTGGGCGCAATCATCACAGTGTCGGTATGGGCAATATTCCTGAGCTTGTTGGAGGCTATCCTGGATATCATGGAGTCATCCCTCCCGAAAACGGAATGTTGTCTGAGATTCTTCTCGGTAAAGGTTACAACACTTTTGCAGTCGGAAAATGGCACTTGACTCCAGATTACGAGCAGACTTCAGCCGGCCCTTTTGATCGTTGGCCGCTTGGTCGTGGATTTGAACGTTACTATGGATTTCTGATGGGGATGATTGATCATTGGCATCCAGGCGCTTTGGCGCAGGACAATCAGTTTGTCGATGTTCCCGGTGGCAATGGTTATCACTTGAGCGTTGATCTTGTTGATCACGCAATAAAATATGTTGGAGATGCCCATGTTGTCGATCCGCATAAACCATTTTTTCTATACATGGCATTTGGTGCAGGACACTCACCTCATCATGCACCGACTGAATATTCGGATGCCTACAAGGGTTTTTTTGATCATGGTTGGGATATAGAAAGAGAAAAGGTGCTTGCCCGACAAAAAGAACTGGGAATTATGGCGCATTCAGTAGGATTGCCTGACCGTAATCCGGGTGTTTCTGATTGGTCCTCACTAACGGCTGATCAAAAGCGCGTTTACGCGCGAATGCAGGAAGTGTTCGCTGGTTTTATGACACACACAGATGCGCAGATTGGACGCTTTGTTCAGTTTTTACATAAAATAAATCGTTTGGACGATACTCTAGTTATTCTCATCTCGGACAACGGGGCAAGTATGGAAGGTGGGGATAATGGCGTCCTGAACGAGTACGCGCGTCACAATGGTTTAGAGGTATCGTTTGAGAAGATTGTTGCCGATATCGACAAGATAGGCGCTCCAGGCTCGCTCAATAATTATCCAAAAGGTTGGTCTATGGCTGGTAATACGCCGTTTCGAGATTGGAAGCGATATACCTATCAAGGGGGCATTGCTGATCCTCTTATAATTCACTGGCCAGACAAAATTAAGGACAGAGGGGCAATCCGGAGTCAATATCATCATGTGACCGATCTATTGCCAACGGTGCTTGATGCCTTGGAGATTGAGCCACCAGACGCTATATCAGGGGTTCAGCAATCCGCCATTGAGGGTGTCAGTATGTGGTATAGCATCGATGATCCGGATGTTACTACCAAAAAGCAAATACAGTATTACGAAATGCTCGGTGCGCGCGCACTTTACTATAAAGGTTGGAAAGCGGTGGCTGAGCATGTTCCCATGAGCAGCACCGGAAATTTTAATAATGATCGCTGGGAATTGTTTTACCTACCTGATGATCCTAATGAGACTAATGATCTGAGCGAAATGCATCCAGACATTGTAAGAGATTTAGTAGATCGATGGTGGATAGAGGCTGGGCGCTACAATGTACTACCGCTTGATGACCGTGGGTATGAGAGGTGGCCTGATCCACGTCCAATCATAAGTCAAGATCGAAACGTGTATGAGTATTTCCCGAACACCCAACCTGTTTTTGGTCGTGGAGCCGTTGATACTCTAAATCGTGATTTTAATATTCTCGCAACGGTTGTTAATAATCCAAACACCATCACAGAAGGAGTAATCCTTGCTCATGGAAACAGATTTGGTGGTCACACATTATTCATTAAAGATGAGAACGTCTATTTTGTTTATAACCTATGCGGTGTAAAAGAGTACCGTGTATCGGCGCCGTATTTTCCAGTCGATGGAGAGGTCGAAATATCCGTCATTTTTAAAATTACTGGCGAGAGCCAAGGCGAGGTAACGCTGATAGTTGGAGATTCAGAAGCAGTATCTGGCTCAATTGAGGCATTAATCCCCTATGTATTACCTGTGCACAGCCATATAAGTTGTGGCTTAGATCGAGGACTCTCGGTATGCGCAGATTACGATGCGCCATTTACTTTTACTGACATCATTGAAAGCGTAAAAGTGAGTGTTGGCCAGCAGGGGCCAATTGATCACGCCAAAGTATTGCAGGCAATATTATCCGAACAGTGAGAACGTCAATTTTTGTTTTCAACTGCGGGGCTAAATTAGCTAGATTTTTTGTAGAAGGTTTTTTTGAAGCATAGGTTTTGACTATTGTTCCAACGATGTGTCCTTGCGTTTTAGTTCAACTAATTTAACCTTTCCTCAATAAATCAATGATTTGTGGATGGATAATGCTGTGATATAAATACGAATGATTGCTATTACGATTAGTCATGTTATTATAAATAGGAATCATTATCGTTAATATTCTAACTGCACTAGAGGAAAATTTTAAAAGAGAACACCCATGCACTGTTGGTTAGTAGCGAATCCCAAGTTTGGGAAATTCAGTCATCAAACAAACTTAAATTAGGAGGATATGTGTTATGTCAGCGTTTTTAATAGGTGAGAAGGCCCCGGATTTCACGGCTAATGCAGTGATGGCCAATGGGGATATAGAGGAGTTCAATCTGAATGATGCTATCGCCAACAAATATGGATTACTTTTCTTTTACCCCCTAGATTTTACATTTGTGTGTCCATCGGAATTGATTGCTTTAGGTAATCGGCATGATGCCTTGCGTAATCTCAATGTTCAAGTAATCACAGTATCGACTGATTCGCCTCATGCTCATCGTGCGTGGAGAAACACAGATCCTAATGATGGTGGAATTGGTTCGGTGCCTTTTACCATGGTAAGTGATATTGATGGAAACATTGTTACTAAGTATGGAATCCGAGCAGTCCCAAATCGGTGTCTTTATGACGCTGGTACGGCCATGCGTGCCACATTTATCACGGATCGGGATGGTGTAATTCGTTCGTTGTCTATTAATGATGAACCCATAGGTCGAAATATCGACGAGCACATGCGCACCATCGAGGCGCTGCAATTTTTTGAAGAGAATGGTGAGGTTTGTCCGGCGGGATGGAACAAAGGTGCCTCAGGTATGAAAAATACCGCCGAAGGAGTTGCTAGCTATTTAAAGGCTAATCACGAAGAATTATGACAAAAAAAGACAAAATCGATGATCTTTTTGACTCTAGTGATTCAAATCTTGAAAACTTGTTGTCTGGGACTTTATATCTAATGTCGTTTTATAGCAGACACTCGTGTCCGGCTGTTCGAAGAGCAATCCGGGGCCATCTTTTTTCATTAGCAGAGGAAACTGAAACACAACGTCTACTTAACCTTAATGCGACTATTAATAAATTGATTAACAGTTACTGGAGTGATGAAGAGACTATGCCAGAAAGTTATAGATCCAGTTCAACGGGATTGCTTCATTGAGCTACTTTTCTTCATATCGTCGAATTGATCGGGTATTCTACCTAAATACGAATGATTGCTATTTATAATACAAGATGTTATCATGAATAAGAATCATTGTTATTTAGATAAAGGAGAGACGTAAAAATGAGTAGATTATTAGTAAAACTGTTAATTATTCCTTTAGCTTTGAGCGTTAGCTCGTTTGCAAAAGCGGGGGAAGTAAATGTATACAGTTATCGTCAACCGCAGTTAATACAACCTATGTTTGATGTATTCACTAAGGATACTGGAATTACTGTTAACGCGGTTTATGCCAAAAAGGGCATGCTAGAGCGTCTACAGGCTGAAGGAGCCAACTCTCCGGCAGATCTCGTTTTCACAGTAGATATCGGTCGTTTATCGGACACCGTGAACGCGGGCCTCACACAGGCTGTCGAATCTTCAGCTCTAAATCAGAACATTCCAGCTGAATATAGAGATCCCGATGGCCATTGGTTTGGATTGACCTCGAGAGCTCGCATTATTGTCACTTCAAAAGAGCGCGTCCAGGCAGGTGAGATTCTTACATATGAGGAGTTGGTCGATCCAAAATGGAAAGGTCGCATTTGCACGAGATCAGGTAAGCATCCATATATGGTGGCTTTGACCGCAAGTGTCATTGTGGCGCACGGCATGGATGGCGCTAAGGGGTGGTTACAGGGTCTTAAAGATAATCTGGCCCGAAAACCACAAGGTAACGATAGAGCCCAGGTTAAGGCTATCCACAGTGGTGAGTGTGACGTTGCAGTGATTAATCACTATTATTGGGCCAAGATGCTAGCTGATCCGGAGCAAGTTCCTTGGGCCGAATCAGGTCGTGTGGTGTTCCCGAATCAGGATGGTAGAGGCACTCACATGAATATAAGTGGTGTTGCACTGACGAAACATGCTCCTAATGCGGAAAACGCGATAAAACTTATGGAATTCTTGTCCAGCGGCAAAGGACAGGCTATGTATGCTGAAATGAATGGAGAATATCCAATTTCAGAGGAAATAGGTAAAACAGTTGGTTTCTATAATGAGCTTCTGGCTTCCTGGGGTCCTTTTTCCAAGGATGTTGCCCTGTTGGCAGATATAGCCGCCAATCGAGCCGCGGCAATTCGTTTAGCAGATCAGGTTGGTTACGACCTTTAGATTTATTTAGTTACATCAATGGCGCTACACAGCTCGGGTACGTTAACGGTTCCCCAACTAGTAACCGAACGGGTAGCGCCATTTCCTCCACTGATTCACACCCAATTTCGATCTTGTTTTGGTTTTTTTTAAATTTCTAGGCCATAGGAGCGCTTGATCGATGAGTATTTCTTATTTGGATAAAACCCAATTGTCCTATAACCTAAAGGTAGTAACCAAATGCGTTGGTAGTTCGATCTTCCAAACCCTCGCTCAGGTGAGAGCCGAAGACGATTTTGCTTACCAGTGGAGCTATGGCCTCTCACCTAATATGATGCTGCAATGTTGTACGCCCTCCACAGAAAATGAGATCATTTGTAGTAATTTTTAAAACCCGTTGGTGATGGTAAGTGATGTGGTGTAGTGTCCTAGATTAAGATCTCTAGAAAAGATACAATCTCCTCATTATTTTTTGGGGATTCGTTAGCATTAGGCTGATGCGGTATCTATACCTATCAATTGGTTTTATTTTTCTCATTGGGGCATTTATTGGCATAGTTGTTCCTGGGATTCCCACGACGCCACTGATTTTGGTGGCTGCGTGGGCATTTGCGCGGTCTTCGAAGCGATTTGAGGCCTGGTTGCTTCAACATCGCATTTTTGGCCCTATCATAAGTGATTGGAGGACTAACGGTAGTATTCGGCGTTCCAACAAGATTAAAGCCGTTGTGGCTATAGCAATCACCTTCGCTGTAACGATGATCTTCGCTTTTTCACCTTTTTTTGATGGTATTTTTGCGGTGTTCGGCGCCTTACTTTGCGTTTATCTTATTACAAGACCTGAACCACCGGTTCTTTTAAATAAGGAAAAAGGGTGACTGCTACGATGCAAACACCGACAATTATGTTGATAAATCTTGGATCGCCATCTAGTCTAGATATCTCAGATATTCGGAAATATTTGAAACAAATGTTATCTGATGACGAAATAATCGATCTTCCGAAACCACTACAACAGTTCATTGTCCGCGCTTTCGTGCTTCCATTTCGACCAAAAAAATCTAGGAGAGCATATGACAAAATTTGGACATCTGAGGGATCGCCCCTTTTAATTAATACACAGAAGATTGCACGAGAATTAAAGAATCAGACTGGCTGGAATGTAGAAGTAGCAATGCGCTACCAAGAACCATCAATTAGAGAAACCATACAAAAAATTAGCAAGGATAGCTGTAAAGAAATCACTGTGATTCCCTTATACCCTCACAATGCGATGGCTACAGTCGGATCAACAAAAAAGGAGGTCGAAAGAATAGCTATGGAAGTTAATGAACAACTTCAGATCAATTTTCTAAAACCATTTTTTGATCATTCCGACTACATTGATTGTTTAGTTAAATCAATTAGCCCATATATAACTGATAAGTTAGATATGTTGTTGTTTAGCTATCATGGTCTACCTGAACGACAGATACGAAAATCTGACCCGGGCGGGGATTATTGTATGACTGAATCAGACTGTTGCATGGGGAACTCACCGATTACTAAAAAATGTTATAGGGCGAATACACAAAGTACTGCAAGATTAACAGCAGATAAATTGGGTCTTGAGAAAGATAAATGGGCTGTAAGTTATCAATCACGCGTCTCAACAATCGGCCCGAAGTGGTTGAGCCCATATACGAGTGATGAATTAAAACGGTACCCTGATTTCGGTATAAAAAATGTTGTTGTTGTATGCCCGTCATTTGTTTGTGATTGTTTAGAAACATTATTCGAGATCGATATTGAAGGTCGTGATATTTTTACTGAGTCGGGAGGCGCGTCATTTACATTTGTTCCATGTCTAAATGATAATACCGATTTTATTAATTTTCTTGAGTCGGAAGTTTCTAGTCTCTTAACCTAATGACAGACTGTTTTATTGTTGGTTGTGGTTATGTTGGAAAAAGAGTTGCGATGAAAGAGTTGGAGTATGGAAGTACAGTGCGAGCCTTGGTTAAGCGAGAATCTCGGGCGCAATCACTTCAGGCCTTGGGTCTTGATGCAGTTGCCCATGATTTAGATTCCATAACAGTTTCTGCACCCAACTTGTCAGAATCTATACTTTATTGGTTTGCACCACCCCCTCCAGTTGGATTGATTGACTCTAGAATTGCTTCTTTTCTTTATTCAATAAAAAAAAGTTCTTTACCGTCTAGACTGGTCCTAGTTAGCACTACTGGTGTCTATGGAGACTGTAAAGGTTCATGGGTTAAGGAATCACAGCCTACTCAACCAAGAACAGATAGAGCTAGACGTAGAGTGAATGCGGAAGAGTTTGCTCGACATTGGTGTCTTGAAAATAGGGTAGCGATTGTAATTCTTAGAGTGCCAGCAATCTATGGGCCCGGAAGGTTGCCAATCGAACAGCTAAAGCGAGGGAAACACTTACCTGCTATAGATAAATCGCCTTTAGTCAATCGTATTCATGTTTCAGATTTGGTTAGGGTATGTTTTGCTTCCGCAAGAATCGAGATAGATCATAATGCAAAAATACCTGAGATATGCAATGTTAGTGATGGAAATCCCTCAACCACAACCGAGTTTTTTTTGTCCGTAGCAAAATCTCTAGGGTTGCCAGATCCATTAATATCCGAACACGGGAAGGATGAACAGGTATACGATTCTGTAATTTCTAAGAATCTAGACTCTAAGAGAATTGATAACACGCGAATGCGAAAATGGCTCGGAGTATCTCCTGATTTTCCTACGGTTGAGATTGGCCTTAGTTATCGTGACTCTTTTAAAGAAGAGCCCTAGTCTGCTAAATCGATGATAGGTATTGTATCTACTTCGTATTTGTAAGCCAGGCAGCTACCTCTTCTGCAAAATAAGTGAGTATGCCATCTGCTCCTGCACGTTTGAAACTTACTAGCGTTTCTAAAACAACAGCTTGACGATCAAGCCAATCATTCTGAGCAGCTGCAACCAACATAGCATACTCGCCACTTACTTGATAAACAAAAACTGGAACTCCAAATTCTTTTTTTACTCGTTGCACTATATCTAGATAAGGCATGGCGGGTTTAATCATCACTATATCTGCACCCTCCTTAAGATCTAGATCTACTTCTCGTATAGCTTCATTTGCGTTGGCGGGATCCATTTGATAAGAGCGCTTGTTTGCTTTAGACAATGTCTTTAGTGATCCTACAGCGTCGCGAAAAGGTTTGAAAAACGAAGAAGCATATTTGGCGGAGTAGGCTAGTATCTTAGTGTTAGGGTAACCCTTTGATTCAAGGGCATCGCGTATAGCTCCCACTCGCCCATCCATCATGTCAGAGGGCGCGACTATTTGAGCTCCCGCTTCGGCATGACAAAGCGCTTGTTTTACTAAAGCGGTCACGGTTTCATCGTTTACTACATAACCATCATTATCAATTAGCCCGTCCTGCCCATGCGTCGTATAAGGATCTAGCGCAACATCTGTGATGATTCCGAGATTCGGGATCTGTTTGCGCGTTGCTCGCACTACTCTTGGTATCAAGCCTTCCGGATCCCATGCAGAATGTCCATCTTTACTTTTGTTTTTCCCTTCTACAACTGGGAAGAGCGCAATCGCTGGTATACCGAGAGAATAAATTTCCTCTGCTTTTTCAAGGACAAACGATTCACTTATTCTTTTGATTCCGGGTAGTGATTCTATTGCCTCAGCCATAGAATCTTTTTCAGTTACAAATATAGGTTGAATAAGATCCTTACATGTTAAATCGGATTCTTGGACAAGTTTCTGGATGAAGTCCTCAGCCCTAAGGCGACGCATGCGAGTGCTAGGATAACTAATGACCATAATTCACTTTAAGCCTATTATGAGTATTTTTGCTGTAGTTTAGGTCTGGAGGTATATAAAAGCGAGTTTTTTGATATGTTTGATGATAGCCGGTCGCTTGCGGATGAAAGTTACTAGATTAAGAGTAGCCGGTGATATAAATAGAAGTATAACCACCCATCAATTATGATTAATTTCTATCCAATGCTGGTGATTTATTGCTAGGATAATTAATTTCCTGGGAGGTACGCTAACTTTCGGGATACCTTTTGTTGGGACAGGGTGTAGACAGTTTTATAGCTTCTTGATAACGTGAGTTTCCCAGAAAGATTCACTATACGAAAATTTATGAAAAAAATAAGGATCGGCACTCGTAAGAGTCAGTTGGCACTTTGGCAGGCCGATTATGTCAAAAAACAGCTATGCCATCTATATGATGATTTATTTGTTGAAATAGTTGGTGTGACCACCACCGGTGATCGTCTGCTCTCAACATCCTTAACAACTGAGGGTGGAAAAGGTGCTTTCTTAAAAGAACTTGAATATGCTCTTTTAGATAAGAGCATCGATATAGCGGTTCATTCTATGAAGGATGTTCCGTCTAATTTGCCGGAAGGACTGCATATCCCAATTATTTGCAAGCGAGAAGATGCTCGGGATGCTTTTATCTCTAAAAGTGTTGATAGTATCTCTAGATTACCTAAAGATAGTTACATCGGCACTAGCAGTCTTCGTCGTCAGTGTTTAGTGCTTCATTCGAATCCTGGCTTAAAAGTCATACCGATAAGAGGCAATGTACTGCGCCGCCTTAAGAAACTTGATGAGGGTAAAGTCGACGCAATAATTCTAGCTGTCGCAGGCCTTCAAAGGCTAGGTCTTGATAAAAAAATCAAACAGATAATGCCAGTTGAAAATATGTTACCAGCAGTGGGTCAGGGTGCGATTGGTATCGAGTGCGCAATTGAAAATGACTCTGTAAATAAAATTATACAGCCATTGAACCATGAAACAACCAGAATTCGATTGCAAGCAGAAAGAGCCGGGAGCGCTCTACTTCAAAGTGGATGTCATTTACCAGTCGCTTTTTATTCCGAACTTGACGGAGACCGCTTGCATCTGAGAGGTATGGTTGGCATGCCTGATGGTAGTGAAGTTATATCTGGAGAGGAAATCGGATCAAAAAACAGCCCCGAGGCAACTGGTAAGTTGTTAGCTCAAAAATTATTAGACATGGGCGCCGACCGTATTTTAAGTTATGTTAAGTAGGCCTAGTTTAAGAGGACGATCTGTGCTTATCACAGGCCCGGAGGGTCAGTCGGAGACTTTGTGCAAACTGATCGAAGAACATGAGGGCACTGCAATTCGATGTCCAGCGCTAACTATTTTGCCAACATCTACACCGCAAAAATTGAAAGAGATGGTAGCGCTAGTTGGCACTATGGATTTTTTAATATTCTTGAGCAAGAATGCGGTGGATTTCGGCTTTCAGGCTCTTCGGGGTATGGATATTTCTTTACCGTCGCGTATTAAAGTATTAGCAATTGGACCAGCAACAGAAAGCAGTCTGAAGAGTAAAGGGTTTCAAGTTGATGGGGTCGGAAGTCCTCCGTTTAGCAGTGAAAGTCTTGCTCAAATTGAGGATCTACTTAATGTAAAAGGAAAATCAATCATGATTTTCCAAGGTGAAGATGGGCGTAGTTGGCTCTCCGATAAGCTTGCGAAGGATGGTGCAAATATTTTTCGTGCTCTCTGTTACCGACGCTCTTTGCCATCGCAAATACATCCAAAAATTATTAGTAACTGGGAGAGTTTTGGAGTTGATCTAATTATCTTTAGTAGTGTCGTTGCAGCTGAAAATCTACGGAGATTGTTACGGCATCAAGCAAGCCAGTTTCTTGAACAGGCGTCCGTGATCGTTGTGAGCAAGAGAATTGAAGCAGGATGCAGATCCTTAGGATATGGTGGCAGGATCGAAGTAGCGACTGAAGCTAGTCATAAGGGCTTGCTACAAGCTATTTTCACTTTTTATTTATAAAGCTAGATATGGAAAATAGTCCGGAGGAAATGTGACTAGACAGTGTGACCGCTTTGACTGAACTCATGAACTGCATCAACAAGTGTAGCCACATGGCCTGGATTTACCCCAGGGGGTATACCATGCCCTAGGTTGAACACATGACCACTACCATTGCCAAAATCACTCAATACATGTTTCACTTGCGCTTCAATATTTTTTGGAGACGTAAAAAGAATTGCGGGATCTAAGTTGCCTTGGAGTGCAACCCGATTATTAACAAGTTTTCGCGCTGCCGATAGAGGCATAGTCCAATCACATCCTATAGCTGTGCAGCCTGTGTCTGCCATCTGGGTAATCCAGGAATTCCCACCTTTAGTAAACAAAATAATCGGAATTTGTTTACTTTCATTATGTTGTTTCAGCTCTTTTATTATCATGGAAATTGGTAATAATGAGAATTCGAGGTAGTCATTGTGGGCGAGAACCCCTCCCCAAGTATCGAAGATCATGAGAGTTTGAGCGCCAGCCTTAGCTTGCGCTATCAAATAACGCGCTATTGATTCAGTCAATACATTAAGTAGCTTTTGTAGTAGGCTCGGTTGCTCATAGAGTAATCTTTTAATAGCATTAAAGTCATCACGTGAATTTCTGTCAATCATATAGGTGGCTAGTGTCCATGGGCTCCCCGAAAATCCTATAAGTGGAACTTGTTCCTCTAATTCAGCACGGACTATCTTGATAGTTTCCATTACATAGCCAAGTTCACTATCGATATCTGGTATACGAAGATTATTGATATCTCTCTCTGACCGAAGTGGTCGCTTGAATTGTGGTCCATAGTTTTCTTCTATTGTTAGTGCGAGACCCATAGCATCTGGTATCGTTAAAATATCAGAGAATACGATTGCTGCATCCAAGTCGAATCGGTTAAGAGGTTGAAGTGTCACTTCGCGAGCAAGTTCAGGAGTCTTGCATAACGTTAGGAAATCCCCAGCCTGTTTGCGTATCTCTTTGTATTCCGGAAGATAACGGCCAGCTTGACGCATGAGCCAAACCGGAGTGCAGTCTACAGTATCTCGCTGTAAAGCTCTAAGAAATCTTTGCGGTCGAATATTTTTACTCACGCAGCAATACGCGATAGCGCGCACTGAGACCACAAATCGTTCAAAGCTCTGCCAAGGTGCTCAATATCCGATTTTGTATGAACTCCCGAAGGTGTAATACGAAGACGCTCTGTACCTTTTGGAACGGTCGGATAGTTAATTGGTTGTATGTAGATTCCATAGTGATCTAACAAACTATCGCTAATAAATTTACATTTAACTGGATCTTTAACTACTATTGGCACAATATGGCCTTCATTTTCCAAATGTGGAATCCCAATTTCGTTAAGTTTCGACCGGACTTGGTTAACTCGAGCTTTGTGTTCGGTTCTTTCCATATTACTCATTTTTAAATGTTGAATGGAAGCAGTAGCGCCTGCAACTACAGCCGGGGGAAGCGCTGTTGTAAAAATAAAGCCCGAGGAAAAACTTCTTATAAAATCACATATATTGTTGGAGCTAGCAATATATCCCCCCATTACCCCAAAGGCTTTGCCTAGTGTTCCTTCGATCACCGTGATTCTATCCATAAGACCTTCACGTTCTGCAACGCCACCACCTCGAGGGCCATACATGCCAACAGCATGGACTTCGTCCAAATAGGTCATTGCACCATGCTTTTCAGCTAGATCGCAAATTTCTGCGATTGGAGCTATGTCCCCACTCATTGAGTATATGCTCTCGAAGGCAATAATTTTGGGTTGCTTTGGGTCGCATTCCTCAAGCTTTTTTCCGAGGTCTTCTGGGTCATTATGTTTCCAGATAATTTTTTTACATTTTGAGTGACGGATTCCCTCGATCATAGAAGCGTGATTTCCAGCATCTGATAAGATAACTACATTATCAAGATGTGATCCTAAGCAGCTTAAAGCTGCCCAATTTGATACATAGCCAGAGCTAAATAGGAGCGCCGCTTCTTTAGCGTGTAGGTCGGCAATTTCTTTCTCCAATAAAACATGCGCATGTGTCGTTCCAGAAATATTTCTAGTGCCTCCTGCGCCGGCACCGTAACGGTCTAACGCTTGATGCATTGCCGAGATGACTTTGGGGTGTTGACCCATTCCCAGATAATCATTCGAGCACCATATCGTAACCTCCTTCTTCTTGTCGTCCATATACATTTTCGCTTTTGGAAAGTTTCCACGGTTGCGCTCCAGTTCAGCGAAAATTCTATAACGGCCTTCACGTTTAATTTTTTCGAGGGCTTGTTTTGCATATGCCTCTATGTCGATCATACCTGAAAGATTCCCCATTTGATTTTATGCTGCATTTTAACTCGTAGTAATTCTTGTAACGTACATATTTTGTTGATATGTCAGATCGCCCAACATTACTTGGGTTTAATTCTAACCTTTTATCATGTGGTAGGGTAAAAATTAGGTTATAAATCATATCCTTTGGTGTCATCGATGAATTGCTATCCTAAGCTGGTTTGACAACAGATAATAACACTACGGTCACAAGTACCACGGTGGGATATTCATTAAACCATCTATAAAACATCGGACTTTTTCGGTTACGATTATTCTTGAATTCTTGAATTATGAATCCACACCATAATTGGTAGATAATAATAGATAAAACCAAAACCAATTTAGCATATAGCCAGAGACCAGTTATTCCGTATGTCGCCCACAGAAACAATCCAGAAATAATGGTCAAAAGACTCGCCGGTGTCATAATTCCATAAAATAATCGGCGTTCCATTAGTTTGAATCGTTCCGAAGAGATAGTATCCTCACATGATGAATGGTAAACAAACAATCTCGGAAGATAAAATAGCCCAGCAAACCACGTTACCATAAAAATGATGTGCAGCGCTTTAACCCACAGCATGGGTTAATAAGTAACTGGTAAAAGTTTATTTTGTTTCATTATTCGTATTTTTCAGTTTTTGTTAGAAAGTAATAGTTGTCTGTAGTCTAGAATAACTATTACAGGGGTTTTCACAATTGACTATAGTTTGTTTAACCAGTCTTTCGGTTGTAAGAAATTCTGCTTAAGGTATTCTTGGGGGTCATGTTCATTAGTTGTAGGCCATTCATAGTGCCAGCTTGCTTGCGGAGGTAACGATACTAGAATTGATTTAGCTCTACCACCGCTTTCTAGTCCAAATCGTGTCCCTCGATCATGCACTAGATTGAATTCCACATAACGTCCGCGCCGAAACAGTTGAAATTCACGTTCTTTTTTACCAAATGACAAATTCTTTCGACGTTCGACGATTGGGAGATATGCTGGCAAAAAATGGTCACCAATACTACGAGTTACTTCAAATGCATAATTAAAATCCTGCTCGTTAAAATCATCAAAAAAAATGCCACCAATTCCCCGCTGTTCTTCTCTATGTTTTACTCTGAAATAATCGTCGCAGGATGCTTTGAATCTTTCATAAAGGCCAGGACTGAATTTTTGACACGCTTTTTGAGCCACGCTGTGCCAATGTATAGCATCGTCAACAAATCCATAGCATGGAGAAAGATCAAACCCGCCGCCGAACCACCAATTTAATTCACCACTTTTAGGACGAGCAAGGAAAAACCTGACATTCATATGCGATATAGGGACATAAGGATTTGCAGGATGAATAACCACTGACACGCCCATAGCTTCGAATGCGCTTCCCACTAATTCTGGATGTCTAACAGTAGCTGCCTGGGGCATTTTATGACCGATAATGCGTGAGACATTTACACCAGCTTGTTCAAAAATCTTTCCCTTGCTCAACACTTTGGTGATTCCGTTGCTATTTTCCTTGGACCAAGGATCGTCCCTAAATCTGCCGACTTGGTCAATATTTTCTAGATTAAGACAAATATTTTTTTGAAGATTAAGAAAATAATTTTCTACGTCATTAATTGATAAATTATTCACATTCATAAATATTTTCAAAGGGATGCTATTAAAAATATTTCAGTAAATTTTATAGTCATGCCATTTTCGATCCTAAATGTTTTAGATTAAAATAACGATGTTAAAAAATGTTAGTGACATGTTCACGAAAGTGATAGATAGGTCTGTTAATATTATGATACATCAAGCAGTTTTGGCAAAAGGTGTGTGGAGTTTCTCAGAGTTGTATCTAAAAAGACGTTTAACGTTTCGCAAGAAAATCATACGATTGATACTCATTATGACGAGAGGTTATAAGCGGCATGTTGTCCTTTAAATTAATTATCTGTCACAATATTAAACGATGTATTCTTTTTAAATGATTGATCTTTTATGAATAGAGTTGAGAAACGTAGTGTTATTACATTATCTTCCATCCTTGGTGTACGGATGCTTGGTTTATTTCTCATCCTCCCCATTTTAGGACTTTATGTAAATGTAATTCCTTATGCAACACCCTTTACTATTGGCATTGCACTTGGAATTTACGGACTCACTCAGGCGATCTTACAGATTCCTTTCGGATATTTGTCGGACCGTATTGGAAGAAAACCAATGTTAATTCTGGGCCTAATTTTATTTACATTAGGTAGCATTATTGCGGCCAACGCATCTTCTATTTACGCTATTATTTTGGGTCGGGCCCTTCAGGGTTCGGGCGCTATCGCGTCAGTAGCACTAGCTTTTCTTTCTGATGTGACTCGCGAAGAAGAACGTACTAGAGCGGTTGCAATACTTGGAATATCAATTGGTTTTTCGTTCATCGTTGCATTTATGGTAGGGCCAATCCTAGACCTCATCGTTGGGTTATCGGGTATTTTTTGGATTGCAGCAATACTTTCCACGTTGGCAGTTCTAGCAGTTATCGTGCTCTTACCAGAAGTGTCTGTGAATACTTCAAGACAGGATACTCAACCTACGTGGACTGATTTGTTCAAAAGTTTCTGTCAAATCGACCTACTCGCTATAGACATTGGAATTTTCTTTCTCCACATGATTCTCGCAGCACTTTTTGTTTTTGTTCCTATCTTTATTGTTGAAAACTTTCAGTCATCTTCGACGGAGCAATGGAAAATATATGGTCCAGTACTTTTTTGTTCCGTATTAGGGATGTTGCCTTTATTGCGATTAAGCATGCAAAAAAAATACACGTTTTTCGTTTTGCGTTTAGGCGTTGCTATTCTTTTTATTGCATTATTGATGTTTGCCATTATCCCTATTAGTTTTACCGTCATCATGATAGGACTTTGGCTGTTCTTTCTAGGCTTTACTTTGTTAGAGGCGCTTATGCCCTCTATGATGTCGAGACTTGCGCCGGTGGGGAAAAAAGGTAGCGCCATTGGGGTTTATAACACCTTTCAATTTATGGGTATTTTCTCTGGCGGGCTCATAGGAGGTTGGTTATATGGATTATATGGGGCTGACGGGGTATTTATTTTCTTGGCGTGTTCTGGTCTTGCTTGGCTTATGTTAATTCTGGCAGTTCGAAAACCAAACTTTTTGGAAAGCCGGATGATTGATCTTAAAAAAGTTCCACAGTCTGAGGTTTCAGCATTATTAGAAAAATTCCAATCTATGGAAGGAGTGCGTGAGGTTATTTTAATACCCACCGAAGAAATCGTGCATCTAAGGGTGGAGGCCGAGAAGTTCAACGACCATGACGTCAATAGTGCAATGGGGTGTTTGACTAGTCTCAACTAAGTACAGTTATAATGGTTTTTTGGAAGTGTAATTAGTTCGCTTCATCTAGCCAAAATGCACCGTTTTTATTTCTTGATATTCTTTCAGTCC
>TARA_B100000686_G_scaffold15675_1_pt1 | contig 74334 bp, 85 predicted proteins | sample TARA_B100000686 | Tara Oceans TARA_B100000686 (sample SAMEA2622733) | marine metagenome | biome: marine biome (ENVO:00000447); feature: marine epipelagic mixed layer (ENVO:xxxxxxxxx); material: "saline water (ENVO:00002010), including plankton (ENVO:xxxxxxxx)" | depth 150 m
GATACAACCAGACCGATACCAATTATGATGTGCATAAATACACTACAACGGCAGACGTTGCGGGGACTTTTAACTGGGGCGCAAGTGGTTATTCAGGCACTTTAGACTTTACCAATTTTGATGATAAAAATCCTATTGTTGATAATGCAGGGTTTTCTTCGTTCTCAGTGGCGATTACGGGGACCGATCATACATACACCGGTAATTCGACCGACAGCCTTGATAATTCTTGGTTGGGCGGAGCATCAGTTGCAGGCGCTTTATACGGTTCAGATGGAGCCCAAGAAAGTGGCGGTAGGGTGAATGTGAGCTTATATAAATCTGGGTCCACTGGAACGGCAGGCGCCAATGATTTTTATATGGCTGAGGGGATTTATCTAATTTGTATTAGTGCCGGTTGCTAGTTCATAAGTTTTTTAAACTATAATAAGAAAAAGGAGTGAGTTGTGAACGGAAATAGTTTCATAGATTTCTTTCTTAAGATAAGAAACAGTAATTTCTTTAATACTTTAGTTATTTCGGTGATCATAGCGTCGGCATTGTATGCGGGCGTTTCATCCTATGATATTCCTTCGCAATACGTCTACCTATTAGAATTCTTTGACTACGCAATCACTATATTCTTTACGATAGAGATTCTTATACGAATGATAGCAGAAAGGTCCTTGATCAAGTTTTTCAAAGAGGGATGGAATGTATTCGATTTCATTATTGTCACCATAAGCTTGATACCAGTTGGTGGATCTGAAAGTGTGTTTGTTGCTCGTCTACTCAGGATCGTTAGGATTCTTCGAATCATCACGGTGATTCCAGCGTTTAGACACATTATTGAAGCCCTCATAAAGACCATTCCTCGAGTCGGTTTTATTGCCTTACTGATGTTTATTTTTATCTATATCTGGGCTGCCTTAGGCACTCTGTTCTTTGAGGATTCAGATCCCGAACACTGGGCAAATATAGGTGTGGCCATGCTCACTTTGGTCCAAGTCGCTACTTATGACGACTGGGGAATGATCATGAGTAGGATCCTTGACGACTACCCCATTGCCTGGTTGTACTTTGTGACTTTTATCATTGTTAATGCCGTGGTTTTACTCAATATGGTGATTGGCGTTATCGTCGATGTCATGACCACAGAAGCCAGAGATAATTTCGTGCCGGACGACGAAGAATAACAAGCTCTGCATTCCTAATAGATAAATAACAGTTGTATAAAAAAAGGGGGCAGAAAGCCCCCTTTTTTTGACAGTCAATTTATAAGTAAAAGTTGATACTAGATAGAACTATTGCTAATACAAATCCTGAGATTATTACGTCCCTTACTGAGGTTATAGCTCCTAACATCTTTCCCCAAATAGCATTAGCTTCGATTGCTAGGATTATGATTAAACCTAAAGCAAAAGCATTAAAGCTAATATCTCCTGCAAACAGATACCCTCCGTGCGGGTAATGAGCTGAAGAAACCATAAAATAAAGCATTGGTACAGAGAACAGAGTATTAGTCCTTGAAGCTAAAGCTGCTTTTGGACCGGCAATTGCTGCATCACCTTCTTTTAACCCAATAACAATCTTCTGATTAGGCCATATTATCCCCCAAACATTTAACATCATAAATGTTCCCATAGTGACCCCAAGAATAATATCTAAATTAACCCTTAGAGTTATGAAATAAAGAAGCACCAAGCCAGTAATAAAAGTAAAAAAGGCTGCCCATCTAAACCACCACAAGGCTCTAGGAGCTAGCTTAGCAACTGCATCTTTTCTTGCGTCTTCTTCAGCCTCTTTAAAATACTCTGTTTGAACAAAGTTAAAATAATACAAAAGACCTATCCAAGTTATACCCACTAGGATATGAGCCCAACGAAACAGCATATTAAAGAATTCTTCCACATTGCCCCCCTTTTTGGATTATCTTACTAGATATATAGAAAGTATGAAAATTTTAAGCTTAAAAAAAGGCCCCTAAGGGGCCTTCTTTTTACATCATACCGCCCATTCCATCCATTCCTGGAGGCATTCCTGCTGGCATACCACCACCAGCATTCTCCTCAGGAAGATCGGATACCATGGCTTCAGTTGTTATCATTAATCCTGCAACAGAACCAGCAGCTTGTAGTGCTGTCCTTGTAACCTTTGCAGGGTCAAGTATTCCCATTTCTATCATATCGCCATAATCTCCGGTTCCAGCGTTATAACCAAAATTAGTCTTACCTGCTTTTACTTTATCTAAAACCACAGAAGCTTCATCTCCAGCATTACTTGTTATTTGCCTGAGAGGCGTTTCCATAGCTCTTAAGGCTATGCTAATTCCAACATTTTGATCTTCATTGTCTCCTTCGAGACCTTCTATCTTTTGTTGAGCTCTAACCAATGCAACTCCTCCACCGGCAACAACGCCTTCTTCAACAGCTGCACGGGTTGAATGAAGAGCATCTTCGACTCTAGCCTTTTTCTCTTTCATTTCAACTTCTGAGCCAGCGCCTACCTTTATAACTGCTACACCGCCTGCTAATTTAGCTACTCTCTCTTGAAGTTTCTCTCTATCATAGTCAGAAGAAGTGTCTTCTATTTGAGTCCTTATCTGATTTACTCTTCCTGAAATAGTATCTGAAGAACCAGCACCATCAATAATAGTTGTGTCCTCTTTATTCAGTTCGACTTTCTTTGCTTGACCTAAATCCTCTATAGTTGCCCCTTCTAGATTAAGCCCTACTTCCTCAGAAATAACAGTCCCACCAGTTAAGATAGCAATATCTTCTAACATGGCTTTTCTTCTATCCCCAAAGCCTGGAGCCTTACAAGCAGAAACTTTTACAACACCTCTCATGTTGTTTACAACTAAAGTAGCTAAAGCTTCGCCTTCAACATCTTCAGCTATAACTAAAAGAGGTCTACCAGCTTTAGCAACTGCTTCTAAAAGAGGAAGAAGTTCCCTTATGTTAGAAATCTTCTTGTCATGAAGAAGAATGAAAGGGTCTTCTAATTCAGCTGTCATTTTGTCTTGGTTGTTTATGAAATACGGAGAAAGGTAACCTCTATCAAATTGCATCCCTTCTACAACCTCTAGTTCATTTTCTATCCCACTACCTTCTTCAACCGTAATAACACCTTCTTTGCCTACTTTCTGCATCGCTTCTGCAATGATTTCTCCGACCTGTGTGTCACTGTTAGCTGAAATAGTACCTACCTGAGCTATAGCAGTGTCATCTTCGCAAGGTTGAGAAGCGCCTTTAAGCGTCTCAACTGCAGCAGATACAGCTTTATCAATACCCCTTTTAAGATCCATTGGGTTGAAACCTGCAGCAACAGATTTTAGTCCTTCATTTACAATTGATTGAGCTAATACTGTAGCAGTAGTAGTTCCATCTCCAGCTTCATCTGAAGTTTGAGAAGCCACTGTTTTAACCATCTGGGCTCCCATATTTTCAAATTTATCTTGAAGTTCTAGTTCTTTAGCCACTGAAACTCCATCTTTGGTCACCGTAGGTGCACCGAAAGATTTATCAAGGATAACGTTTCTACCCTTTGGACCTAGGGTAACCTTCACTGCATCCGCTAGGGTATTAACACCAGTTAACATTCCCTGACGAGCTGATTCTCCAAATTTGACTTCTTTTGCCATTTTTAACCTCTTAAATTAATTATTTCTCTAGAATACCTAGAATATCGTTTTCATTAAGAACAACAAGTTCTTCCCCATCTACTTTGACAGTATTACTGCCAGCATACTGACCGAATACAACCATATCACCAGCTTTAACAGCTATAGCTTGAACTTCACCATTATCATTGGTCTTGCCAGGACCGACTGCTAACACTTCACCCTGTGAAGGTTGTTCAGCTGCGGACCCAGGAAGAACTATACCGCCTTCACTAGTTTCTTCTTCATCTGTGCGTTTTACTAAAACGCGGTCACCTAAAGGTACAAATTTCATCTGTTTATCTCCATTTATAAATAAACACTATGTTAAAAAAAGGGCGCCATTTTAATCTAGAAAACGTATACGTCAACGTTACAAGTGCCTCTTTAGTAGAAAATTTTGGGTCAAATCATTTTTTTTCAAGGTTTTTAAAGGTTTTTTTTACTTTTCTTTTTTGAAGTCACCTTCAATCCAGTCTGTCTTTTCTCGTTTATTTTGATGTGAAAACCCACTAGAAAAGAAGAAATTTGAATATATTAAAGTTATAAACCAGCTCCTAGTAAAGGGAACTAAAAATAAGAAACCTATAAAATCCGTTACAAAACCAGGAGTTAATAGTAAAACTCCTCCTATGGCTAGAAATATGCCTGCAATTATCTCTTCTGCTGGTAATTCAGATTGCATGATTTTATTTCGTGCATTAAGTAAAGTCCTAAATCCTTGATGCCGAAGGAGAGCAATTCCAATTAAGGCCGTTAACAAAACTAAAGCTATTGTATTGAAAACTCCAAAAACTCCTCCTACTTTAATAAGAATATACATTTCCAGAATAGGTAGAACTACAAAACTCGGTAAAAAATATTTCATTAATCTCTCTAATTCTAATTTGGGGTTAAAAAATAAATTAACAAGTAACTTAAGATGCAGAAGGTAAGAATTTTTTCTTCAGCAATATAAATGAAATAAGTGCAGCTGGGATACCTAATGATGCAGCGTATAAAAAGAAATTAAAATATCCAAAAGAATCTACATAAAATCCTGAGAACCCTTTAATAATAGTTGCCGGAAAAGTGGCTAAAAGAAAAAGTGCAGCATACTGTGTTGCAGTAAAAGATCTACTTGTTAGACCAGATAAAAGTGCTATTAGTGCAGTTGAAGCCACACCTTGGCTAAAATTGTCTAAAGCTATGGTAACAGTAAGCGCCGAAATATTGTGACCCATGATATCTAACCAAGCAAAAGCTAGATTAGTAAGCATAACTAAGAGTGACCCTAAAAATACCACTAACATCAAGTTATAACGATAGATTAGAAGACCACCTACAAAGACACCTCCCATTGTCATAGCTATTCCAAAGGCATTGGTAACAATAGCAACTTCTTCTTTGGAGAATCCTGTATCAACATAAAATGGCATCGCCATCGGCCCTAAAACGATATCGCTAAACCTGTAAAAAATTATTAATAAAAAAATGAGCAAAATATTATTGTTCAAATATCTTTTGAATAAATCTTTTAAGGGGCTTAAATATAGATTTTCAAACGATTTAAAAGGACTATTCACTATTCCTGGTAAATCCGAATCTGGTCTTTCAGGTTCAGGGATAACAAATATTGAAAAAAGTACTAACAAGCCCATTAATATTCCTACAGAGAAGTAGGCAGTAGACCAATCGTAGTAACTGGCTATAAAAAAGGTAAAAACTTGAGAAACTAAAAAAGCTATTCTCCACCCTCCTTGGTACATGCTCGCTGCCTCTCCTTGTTCATGATCTACAACTAACTCAACTCTCATTGCATCTATACAAATATCTTGAGTAGCTGCGAAGAAGCTTACTGACAAAGCAAATAGAACCAAAACAATAAGTGAGCTAGTTGGATCAGAGAAGGACATTCCTAAAATACTAAGTACCACCAAAGATTGACTGAGAACTAACCAACTTTTTCTTTGGCCCAATAGACTAAGAAAAGGTAGCTTTATTCTGTCTATAAATGGTGACCAAAGTGCTTTAAATGTAAACATTAAGGTAATCCAAGATAATAAGCCTATTGTTGATCTAGAAATGTCAGCCTCTCTTAACCAATAACTCAAAGGATCTATAAGCATCCCAAAAGGCAAACCAGAGCAAAATCCTAAGGCTAGAATTATTAAAAGCCTAGGTTTAAAAAAACCAAGTAAGGATTCTTTCCAAGTTTTCATTACTTAGTCTCTAAAATTTTCAAACTGTAAAGGAAGATTAAAATTTTCGTCTTTAATTAATTTTATAACTTGCTGCAAGTCATCCCTATTTTTTCCTGAAATTCTCACGCTATTGCCTTGTATGGAAGCCTGCACTTTAAGCTTTGAAGATTTAACCATTTGGGTAATCTTCTTAGCTATCTCTTGATCAATCCCCTCTTTCAATATGATTTCTTGACTAGCTTTTCCAGTAGAAATTTCTATTGATTGAGGCTCGAGACACTTAAGGTCTATTCCTCTTTTAGAAAAGGATTCTTTAAGAATAGGAAGCATTTGGTGAAGTTGGTATTCTTCTTGCGATGAAATAGAGACTTTACCTTCATTTAAATCAAACCTAGCACTTGTTCCTTTGAAATCGAAACGGTTTTCTATAACCCTGTTAGATTGATCTACACCATTAGTTACTTCATGAGAATCAAGTTCTGATTTAATATCAAAAGATGGCATTTTAAACTCCTTAATTGATAATAAGCCCAATTACGTAAGAGATTATATTAAAAAGATAGCTTAGTGTTACTAAAGAATATTTCACAGCCTCAGGTTTTAATGGGTATTATCAGAACCAAGGTAGCGCTTTGTGGTTAAATGTTACTTACAGAGCTGAACAGAGAATATGGGCAAACGAATAACTAAAGTGGTGACCAAAAAAGGTGATGATGGATCAACTGGAATGGGAGATGGAACTAGGGTGAGTAAATCAAATCCATTGATAAAAGCTATTGGGGAGTTGGATGAACTTAATTCATGGATTGGTCTTTTAGCTTCTTTAAAGGAACTAAAAAAACATAAAGAATTCTTAGAAGACATTCAACATTGTCTCTTTAATATTGGAGGTATTCTAACGACGAAATCGGACCGCCCCTTAAATAAAAAATATTTAGATAGCCTTGAAGAAAAAACCAATCTTCTTAATAGCAAGCTACCTGATTTAGATAACTTTATACTTCCCGGAGGAAGCGAAGATTCTTCTCTTATTCATATAGCTAGAACAGTGTGCAGAAGAACAGAAAGGTCTTTAGTAGAAGCTTGTCAATTTGAAGAGATTCAGAATAGTTGTTTAATCTATGTTAATAGACTTTCAGACCTTTTATTTGTTTTAGCTAGAAGAATTAATCTAGACTCTGGAATTGAAGAATTACTTTGGAAACAAGAATAGTTAGATTAAAGAATCTCTATATCTTGACCAATTAAACGACTCTCCTGGATCAGTTTTTCTATTAGGAGCAATATCACTATGACCAACTACCCTCTCTTTGGTGATTCCTGGATAACTTTCCATCAAACACTTAGTTAGATCTATTAGGCAATCATATTGGGCCTCTGTGTATGACTCTGTATCAGTGCCCTCAAGCTCTATTCCGATAGAGAAATCATTACATTCTTTCTGACCTTTAAATTCAGAAAGTCCTGCATGCCAGGCCTTCTTATCTAAATTTACAAACTGAATTAATTTGCCATCTCTATCTAAATAGAAGTGACTTGAAACTTTCAAATCAGATATCTCTTCAAAAAAAGGGTGTTCAGAGGAATCTAATCTATTCAGAAAGAAATCAATTACGTGCTTACTACCAAATTCACCAGGAGGAAGGCTTATATTATGGATAACCAATAAAGAAATTTTTACTCCTTTTGGTCTGTCAGAGCAGTTAGGAGAGGCAATAAATTCAGCCTGTTCTATATGGTTGTTTTGAATTGTGAACAAAAAAACTCCTAATTTATTTTAGGCCGTCCATGCATTGTGGGAGGTTTCCCCTTCCACATATTGTCTTTGTATTTTTTCTTATTATTCTTTTTCTTTTTAAAGGAACCTTTCAGTTCTTTTTTATCTATCACTTGATCAGAGTTTTTATCCATATCATTAAACTTTTTTTCTACTTCAGACATAAACTCTTCTTTTGATAGCTCTTTATTGTTATTTAAATCCAACTTTTTAAATTTGATATCTTTAGCTACCTTGGGCCCTACCTCATTACGCCTTGAAAGTTCTTGTGCATTTAAACTGCCGTCCTTGTCAGTGTCTAAGGCTTTAAAAATTGCTTCACTAACTTCTTTTTTTCCTTCTGGGAGTCCTTTTCTCTTTTCTTTTTTCCTTGGTTTAGATCTTTCTTTAGAACCTATAATAAATTCATTTTTATCTATCTTTTTATCATCATTCCTGTCTAGCTTGTCAGCTAACTTTAAAAGTCTTTTTTCCTTCCTTAACCTTTCTTCCATGTTGAATTCATTTCTTGTTACGCTGCCATCAGAGTTCTGATCTAAAAAAGAGAACATTTTGTTACTTCGAGAACTGAACTCTAAATAGCTTAAAACACCATTTTTATCTTTATCCATATTCTTCAACTTCTCACTTTGCTTACCTGGCTTAGCTTGAAAGACCATAGAAAAAGAAAGTAAGACACCAAAAATTAAAATTAAATTAGATCTTTTCATATTAGCTCCAAAAGTAAGAAATTAACCCCATTCTTGTTAAAGACAGTCTAAAGATTTTTAAGTTCATAGCTACTATCTTAGTTCTTTAGGTAATTTAAAGAAAATTCCTTCGTCCTGTCTATCATAACCTCCTTTTAAATCTATCTGGAACTTAGCTGACAATGAATCTAGTAGCTCTTTAACTAAATGTTCTGGAGCAGAAGCACCAGAAGTTATTCCAACAACCTCTTTTTCCTTAAACCAATCCAATTTTAAGTCCTCATGAGTATCTATCAAGTAAGACTCAACTCCTGATCTTTCTGCTATTTCTCTAAGTCTATTCGAATTTGAACTGTTTTTAGAACCTATCACCAAAATTAGATCGCACTCTAGAGCTAATTGCTTTACTGCGTCTTGTCTATTTTGAGTAGCATAACAAATATCATCCTTTCTAGGTCCGAGAATAGATGGAAATCTTTGTTTTAAAATCATAATGATCTCTTGAGTATCATCAACTGAGAGGGTTGTTTGTGTGACAAAAGAAACATTTTCTGGATCTCTTATTTTGATTGTCTCTGCTTCTTCTTTAGACTGAACTAAGTAAATATTACCTCCATTGGAAGAGTCAAATTGACCCATTGTTCCCTCTACTTCAGGGTGACCCCTATGTCCTATTAAAATGCAGTCTCTTCCAGCCCTGGAATGAAGGTCAACTTCAGAATGAACTTTACTCACCAGAGGACAGGTTGCATCAAAAATTTTTAGATTGTGTTTTGAAGACTCCTTTTGTACGCCTTTTGAAACTCCATGAGCACTATAGATCACTGTAGATCCATCAGGAATCTCATTAATTTCTTCTACGAATATAGCGCCTGACTTTCTTAGCTGGTCTACCACTGTTTGATTATGAACAACTTCATGTTTTACATATACGGGCGCTCCATTTTGTTCTAGGACCTTATTAACTATTTCAATAGCACGACCTACTCCTGCACAAAATCCTCTAGGGTTAGCTAATATTATCTTCATGTTTTTCTAGTTCTTTCTATAAACAAGAGGTAACCCAGATAGATAGCAATTCCAACAGAGATATAGCTATCAGCTAAATTAAAAACGTAAAAAGAATATTCATTATAAAAAACATGTATGAAATCAACTACATAGCCCAAGAACAGTCTATCAATTAAATTTCCTAATCCACCAGAAATAATTAATAAGAGAGAAAAGAATTCAAGTTTATGATCTGGGATATTTTTAAATAAGAATGAAATTAAAAATATTAAAATTAACAGGACAATAAAAACTAACAACCATCTGGAAATAGCACCTCCTTGATCAAAAAAACTAAATGCAATGCCTGGATTATGAATCAAGGTAAAGTTTAGAAAAGATAATAAATTTACTGACTCTCCTAAGCTCAAGAAAGAAGAAATCCAGATCTTAGATATTTGGTCAAAACCTACAAAAATAAAGATAAAAAGGGCTGCGAAGCTCTTATTCATATCTAAGCAAAGAGCCTCACCTCTCCATTACCTTCGATGTTTACTAAGCATCTTTCACACAATGTAGGATGTTTTTTTATGGAACCAACTTCCTCTCTACTATGCCAACACCTCTCACATTTGCTCTGATCTGTTTTATTAACCTTTACTCTTAAGCCCTCCATCTCAGTTTTCTGACCTTCTTCAGTTTCTGCCATGACTTTGGCTTCTGAGGTAATAAATATAAACCTCAATTCATCTGAAAATTTTTCTAAAAGGACCTTTAGGTCTTCTGAGCAATATAGTTCTATTTCTGCTTCCAAAGCTGAGCCAATAAGACCATCATTTCTTGAGTTCTCTATAATTTTATTAACTTCAGATCTGATTCTAAGAATCTTATCCCAATCATCTTTAGTAATAGAACCTTCGGAAGAACAAACCCAATCTTCATACCACTCAGATAAGTGAACTGATTCATATTCCTTGTTATATAAGCGCCAAGCCTCTTCAGCAGTAAAACTCAGTATCGGGGAAATCCATCTAACTAAGGACTCTAAAATTTGAAATAATGTTGTTTGACAGGACTTTCTAGATAAAGAATCTGTTCCACAGGTATAAAGCCTGTCTTTGAGAACATCTAAGTAAAACCCTCCTAAATCGTTGGCACAAAAATTGTGGATCTTGCTAAAAGCTGAGTGGAATTGATATTTTTGATAATCATCAACTAATTCTTGCTGCAATTCCTTTGTCTTAATTTCCATATAACGGTCAATTTCAGTTAATTCATCTTCTTTAAGCCTTAAATTAGAATCAAAATCATGAAGATTACCAAGCAAAAATCTAAGTGTATTACGAATTCTTCTGTACATATCAGATACACCCTGAAGTCGATTCTCAGAAATAACCATTTCATTTCTATAGTCTGTCGAAGCAATCCAAGCTCTTAGTACATCCGCTCCTCTTGAATTCCAGATTTCCTGAGGTGAAATAGTATTTCCTAAGGACTTAGACATCTTTTCTCCATCCGCATCGATAACAAAACCATGCGTTAAAACCTCTTTATAGGGTGGAGAGTTATTTATTGCCATACTTGTTAATAGAGACGATTGGAACCACCCTCTGTGTTGATCAGAACCTTCTAAGTATAAGTCTGCAGGAAACTGCAATTTAGAATCATTCAATACACAAGCATGAGTAACTCCTGAGTCAAACCAAACATCTAGAATATCGGTTATTTTTTGATAATTTTTTGAATCTTTAACCAGATCTTCAATCTTTACTTCGTACCAGTACTCTAGTCCTTGTTTCTCAATATTATTTGCGATCTTAACAATTAATTGTTCTGTTTCAGGATGAAGTTCCCTTGTTTCTTTATGAACTAGAAGGGGAATTGGAACACCCCATGATCTTTGTCTAGATATACACCAGTCAGGTCTATCCAACATACTAGCCATCCTGGTTTCACCCCAAGACGGCTCCCAATTAACTTTCGAAATAGCTTCCTTAGATTTATCAAGTAGAGAGCCTTCATTCATGCCAATAAACCATTGCGGTGTTGCTCTAAACATTAAGGGAGTCTTGTGCCTCCAGCAATGAGGGTAACTATGTTCGTAATCTGAATAACCAAAAAGAGTTCCTTCTTGATTTAATACTTCTTTTATTTTGTCATTTGCTTTAAATGCAAACAATCCCCCAACATGTTCTTCAGTGGAGTTAAAAGTGCCATTGTCCTGAACAGGACTTAGGACTTCAAGGCCGTATTCGTTAGCAACAATGTAATCCTCTAATCCATGACCTGGAGAGGTATGAACAATACCTGTACCAACTTCGGTTGTAACATGATCACCTAATACAAATTTAGAGGGCCTATTTAGATAAGGATGCTTAGCTTCTATTCCTTCTAATTCTGATCCTTTACATTTTCCTAATATTTCGAAATGTTTTACTTCAATACGTTCCATAGTCATTTCTACAAGGTCCTTGCCAATTAAAAGACCGAAATCTTTAGAGTCTTTCTTTACTGAAACTAAACAGTAATCAAATTCACCATTAACAGTAAGAGCAACATTTCCAGGAACTGTCCAGGGGGTAGTTGTCCAGCTAGCAGCATAAACTGGGAACTCTATAGGTTCTTTAAAAAGGGCTTTTATTACCTTATTATCTATTGGAAAACCGAAATCTATAGAAGGAGAAACTTTATCTTTGTACTCAACTTCTGCTTCTGCAAGAGCTGAACTGCAGTCAACACACCAGTGAACAGGTTTATCCCCTCTTTTTACATACCCTTGAGAAATTATTTTACCTAAGGATCTTACAATTCCTGCTTCAAATTCATTATCCATAGTTAGATAGGGATTGTCCCAATCCCCTATCACACCCAATCTCTTGAATTCCTCTTTTTGTATTTCTATTTGCCGTTTTGCATATTCCCTGCAGGCTGTCCTAAATTCTTGAGCACTTATCTTGTCACCAGCTTTACCTTTCTTTTTTTCAACATTAAGTTCAATGGGGAGGCCATGGCAATCCCACCCAGGAGTGTAAGGAGAAAATTTGCCACTTAAAGATTGAGACTTAACTACTATATCTTTTAAGGTCTTATTAACGGCATGGCCAATATGAATAGCTCCGTTAGCATAAGGGGGTCCATCATGAAGAATAAACTTCTCTTTACCTTTTCCCTTTTCTTCTAATTTTTTGTATAAATCTATTTCTTCCCAATACTTCAATAACCCTGGTTCTTTATTAGGAAGGTTTGCCTTCATAGCAAAGCTTGTTTCGGGTAGATTGAGAGTTTCTTTATAGTCTTTCATAATAAATTTTGGGCACTTTATACGAAATAGCTCTTTGCTGTAGAAATATCTTTGAATATTTGTTCTTTTAAAGCATCTAAATTCTTAAATTTCTTTTCATCTCTAACTTTCTCCAAAAATCTTACAGTTAGCCTTTTACCATAGATATTATCTGAGAAATCTAGCAAATGAACTTCTAGAACAGGTGACTCTCCTCCAACTGTTGGCCTAATCCCCATATTTGCTATCCCTTTTAATTGTTTGTCACCAAGTAATACCTCAACAATATAAACGCCAGAAATAGGTAATTTATTTTTAGGAAGCCACAGATTTGCGGTAGGAACACCCAATTGAGAACCCAATTGATTCCCATAAACCACTTTTCCTGAATAAGTGAAAGGCCTTCCCAACAACTTCTCTGCTGTGTGAAAGTCATTTTTTGTTAACGCTTCCCTAATTCTTGTACTACTGACCCTTGCACCTTCTATTTGGAAAGTTTTTGTACTAGATACTTGGATGGAGTTTTTAACTCCCCAGCTTTGAAGTAATTTGAAATCCCCCTCTCTGTTAGCTCCAAATCTAAAGTCGTCCCCAATTATGAGTTTTTTAATATTCAATCTTAATAATATTTTTTCTAAAAAATCTTCTGGAGTCATAGATCTCAATTGACTATTAAATTTAAGAAAAAAGGAGAAATCTACTTTTAACTCCTTCATTTTCCTTACTTTTTCTTGCCAAGGAAAAATACGGGGAGGTTTAGCAGCTTCTACACCAGAGGCCTCAGCAAAAAATTCTTGAGCATGAGGCTCTGTAAATATAACCAGTTTCTTTAGATCATTTAATTCAGCCTCTTTTTGCATAGCCTTCAAAATTTGTTGATGGCCAAGATGAAGGCCATCAAAATTTCCAATAGTAGCAATTGTTGAAATTACTGAAAATTTATCCCTGAAAAGCTCAATATTGTTAATTCCTCTTATCAAATACATATTTACCCTTTCAAGTGAATTAATCTAAGACCTAATATCCATAAAATAGAAACATAGGAAAATAGCCCACTTAATGTAATAAACAATAACCTAATAAAACGATCAATTTCTCCTATTTCCCTCCAAATTAGCATTTCTAAGTTCATAAAATTAACTACTATCACCATAAAAATACAAGCAAGTATTATTCTTCCTAAAAATAAAACCCATCCTTTCTGTAATTTATAAATCTTATTTCTTAATAAGATAAACAATAGTAACGAAATACTAAAATATGCAGCAATTGAACTTGCCATTGCTAAACCTATGTGATTGAGACCAAGATAGAAAGCAAGTAACCATGCTAAGAAAGCATTTAGGACCATCGAAGCTAAAGCAACCTTTAGAGGGGTTTTTGGATTTTGCCTAGCAAAAAAAGCCGGTGTCAGTACTTTAATTAACATAAAACCAATAAGGCCCATTGCTAAAACAATTAAACTGTACGAAGCTTGCTTAGTGTCAGAAGCTAGAAATTCTCCTCTTTCGAATAAAGTAAGGATAATAGGTTCAGATAAGATAACTAAACCTATGATAGAAGGAATTCCAATTAATAAAACCAATCTTATTGACCAGTCCAAAGTCTTTGAAAATCCACTTTTATCTTCTGTTTGATGCAAAGAAGATAGCCTGGGTAATATTACAGTAGCTATTGCGATGGCAAAAATACCTAAAGGCAATTGCATTAATCTATCGGATACATATAACCAAGTGGGGCTTCCTGTTGGTAGAAAGGAAGCTAGTATAGTATCAACAAGCATATTTAGTTGACTTACCCCTCCTGCAATAATTCCCGGGATCATTAAATAAAGTACTTTCTTAACTCCTGGATGATTTAGATTAAAAGAGAATGAAGGAAATAATCTTAATTTTAGAAGTGGGTAAAATTGAATAATGAGTTGGATGCAACCTGCAACAAACATTCCCCAAGCTATGGCATAAATCGGTATTTCGTATTGAGGAGCTATCCAGATTCCTGTGCAAACTAGTGTTAAATTATAAAAAACAGGTGTAAGGGCTGGAATGGAAAACTTCCCAAAAGTATTCATAATGGAACCAGAGAAAGCTACTAAAGAAACAAAAAGTAAGTAAGGAAAAGTAATTCTTAATATATCTGTAGCTAATTCATTCTTAATAGGTTCTGAATAAAATCCAGGAGCAAAAATAAAAACAAAGATTGGTGTGAATAAGAGAACAACAAGTGTAAGAAGCATTAATGCAGAGGAAAGAACTCCAAAAATATTATTTATTAAAACTTTTACCTCATTTTCATTAGAATTTTCTCTGTATTCTGAAAGAACTGGAACAAAAGCCTGATTGAATGCTCCCTCTGCAAATATTCTTCTAAAAACATTAGGTATCTTAGTGATTACAACATAGGCATCCAGAGCCACTCCTGCACCCAATAGAGATGTAAAAACCATATCTCTAACTAAGCCTAGAATTCTGGAGACAAATGTCCAGAAGCTGACTATGCTAGAACTAGCTAGTAATTTGATAGGGTTTTGTTTCTTTTGCTTATCTTGCTTATCTGAATTCAGCTTCAATCCTCTTTTACATTTTTAGGTTCTAAATCTAGAGAGACAGAGTTAATGCAATATCTAAGGCCTGTAGGTTGAGGGCCATCAGGAAATACATGTCCTAAATGAGCTTTACATTCTTGACAATGGACTTCGATTCTTCTCATTCCCACAGAAAGATCTTCCTGCTCCTCAACACTTTTTTCTGAGGCTGGTTCCCAGAAACTTGGCCACCCAGTTCCTGAATCGAATTTAGAAGAAGAACTAAACAATTCAGCTCCACAACAAATACAATTATAGGATCCTTCTATTTTTGTATCATTATACTTGCCACTAAATGCAGGTTCAGTTCCTTGCTCTTGAGTTACATAATGCTGTTCTGGAGTTAGATCTTTTTTTTCTTTTTCATCATTCATAAGAATTATCCTGAGGTAGCTTTTTTAAGAACAGAAAAGTAAGAGTTCTCAATACATAAACTTTCCTTGAAAGAAGCCTTATTTAACAATTCATGGGCTTTCGGCAGATTATACCAAGGGCAGTTAGTGAACAGATGATGCTCTAGATGGAAATTTACTCTATGAGGAACCATTAAATACCTGATAAGCAAAGAAGCCTTTGTTGTTCTAGTATTGTTAAGGTTAGTTTCTCCAGGTGTAACAGAATGCTCAGCTATATTTCTTATCCTAACTATTAGACTGTAGTAAGTAAAAGCTGGAATCCACCAAAGTAGAAAGTAGAGAGACCAATGAGAAAGGTAAGAGATGATAATAAGAAGAATTATATTTGTTATTAGAAATCCACTAATCTTATCCAGAATTTTTTTTATCTTACCGATTAAACTTTTATCCTGACTAGAAAAGATCGATTTAAGAGCTATAGAATATCTTTTAAGGCCTGTTCGCCCTGTTAAGTCCCTAAAAACTTTCCTACGAAAGCTTGCTTTTGTAATGGGAAAAGGGGCACTTAAACTAATATCAGGGTCATTATCGGTTTCTGTAAACCTATGATGCGCAAGGTGATAAGGTCTATAAGGTCTGTTATCAGAGAAAATTGGAAAAGCACAAAACCACTGAGCAGCAAAGTCATTTAATTTATCATTAGAGAACAATAAATTGTGAGCTGCATCATGAGCAAGAACAGATAAAGCAAATTGACGACTTCCTATTACAATTACAGCTAACAGGAAAGTCAAAAGATTTGGAAAATAATAAAATAGTAGAACAGCAAAAAGAATCTGCGCCCAATTAAAAGGTATAGAAATGAAGTTAATCCAATCTCTTTTTTTCCTTATTTCTTTAAGCTCTTCTTTTGAAAGAAGGTCAGACGGCCTGTAATCTTTACCCATTAACCTTTACTCCTAAGCAGAATTATATCTAAGGATACAAAAAAGGCCTATTTACAAAAAAAATTACTGCTTCTTTGATGGAAAAACTAAACTTTTTAACCAGCTAAAGAAATAATTGCTTTTTAGATCCACCTTGTCTAGGTAGTCGTAAAGTTCCTCTAAAGCTAAAGGGTCTTTAAAGAGATCTTCTCTAGTTATAAATTTCTCGTTTGGATCAAGGTCTTTAATTATGCGTGCAGGATTGCCTCCTACTACAACATTGTCAGGAACATCTTTAACTACTATAGCTCCAGCTCCAACAATTGAATTTTCTCCAATTGTTACCCCCTTACCAACCACAGCCCTATCACCAATCCAAACATTATCTTTAAGTTCTACTTTTTTAGTAGCCCCTACTGGTTCCGCCCTTTTATAAATACCATGCCAGTCCGCGTCAGAGACATAGGAGCCATTCGCAAACATACAACCTTTGCCAATTTTAATTTCTGTAGCGGCAGCAATTCTTACTCCGGGAGTGAAAAGACAATAATCATCAGCATAAATCTTTCCATCGAATTCCCCTAGATTCCAAGTGGTTAATCTAATATTGCTATCAGAGGTAGCCACAAAAGTAGCACTTCTACCAACGTTAATTCCCGTTCCAAAAATATCTACGTACTTGGCTCCCATAAAGGTAGGTCTTTCTCCCAGGGTCTCAAACTGAGGAGCCAAGTGGTGATTAACATAAAGATTTACAAATCTTGAAACTAACTTTTTTAGCCAATAAGGTCGGTTATCTTTTCTAATGATTTTTCCTCAATGTACTATTCAAGCTACATGATAAGATAGCGCCCCTTTATGACACAACACCTTAAAAAATTTCTTAGGTTTTTTCTTTCGGAGAAATCTGCTTCAGAATTAATCCAGTTCATTACTTTAGGGTTTCCTATGTTCCTTTCTCAAGCAGCCCTTTCTCTTATTGGTATAAATGCTGTTATCCAATCTGGAAATTATTCAAAGGATGTCTTAGCAGGCATATTGACGGCAAATGCCATTTGGTTCCCCATTTTTTTAAGCCTTGGTGGTTTAATTTTCTTTGTTACCCCAATGGTTGCTCAGCTTTATGGAGCAAAAAAACTAGATGAAATTGGGCCCCTCGTAAGACAAGCTTATTGGTTAATATTGCCAATAATCTTAGTAGGCATGTCAATCTTGTTTGTCGTACCTAACTTTCTTCATCTTATGGACATTGAAGATGAAATAATTTTTCATGCAAAAGAGTATCTTTCTACTTTTACCTTAGCTATCCCAGCTATATTACTAATGCAACCCCTAAGATCTCTAAGTGAAGGAATAAAAAGACCCGTTCCTATTACTTTAATTAATATTTTAACTTTGATTTTAGCTATCCTTGGAAATTATGCTTTCATTTATGGAAATTGGGGATTCCCAGAATTGGGGGCAAGAGGATCTGGATTATCTGCCATTATAGGAACTTGGACTTCATTAACTATACTTGTCCTTTATGTTAAATTTAAAAAAGAGATTTACTCTCCAACAAAATTTTTTGATAAATTTGATTTACCTTCACTTAAAGTAATTAGAGAGATTCTTAAAGGAGGCCTTCCAATGGGAGCTTCTAACTTCATTGAATTGAGTATGTTTAGTGGAGCTACCTTAATTCTTGGAAGGCTAGGTGCTGATGTAGTTGCAGCTCATGGTATTGCTATAAATATAGGGGGTTTTCTATTCATGGTGCCCTTAAGTGTTGGAATGGCAGCTTCGGTTATAGTTGGTAATAAAATAGGTGAAAACAAACTTAAAGGAGCTAGATACAGTTCTTTCTACTCCCTAAAGTTTGGTTGTACCCTAGGAATTGTAAATACTATTATTCTACTTACTTGCTCAGATCTGCTTGTTTCATTCTTTACTCAAGATCCTAATGTTAAGCAGCTGGGTGTACTTCTCCTTATTTTTGCAGCTTTCTTTCAAATTGCTGATGCGCTTGTTATAGGAGCTCAAGGTAGTTTAAGGGGTTATAAAGTTACACTTGTTCCCATGCTGATAATGCTCATTTCTTTTTGGTTATTTGCTCTTCCTTTTGGTTACAGCCTAGCCGTAACTGAATTTTGGAATGTACAATTAGGAGCTCCTGGTATGTGGACAGGAATGTTACTTGGATTGGTTTTGTGTTCGGCTTTAATGGTTTGGAGATTGAACTATGTTACTTCAAAGACGCTGGAATTCCACAAAAAGGAGTTATCTTTTAATGAGATGAGACTGGATGGCTTTAAAATAAGATTGTAATTATGAAGATTGATGCAGCTGGGCTTCTTTGCCCCGAACCTATTATGATGCTTCATAAAGGAATAAAAGAAATATCCGATGGAGATAGAATCGAGCTTTATGCAACTGACCCTTCTACCGAAAGAGATATTGATAGATTTTGTGAATTCTTAGGTCACAATTTATTGGATAAAAAAATCTCGCCAGAGAGTTTGTATTTTTTAATAGAAAAAAGAGGAAAAAATGACTGAATTAATTAATAAAAGATGGGTACTCAACAAGAGACCTGAAGGAATGCCAGAAAATGACTGTTGGAAATTAGAAGAGATTCCTGTTACAGAAATTGCTGAAGGCAACATACTAATTAAAACCCTTTTCTTATCGATTGACCCCTATATGAGAGGGAGAATGAATGATGCTGAGTCTTATGCTGATCCAATTAAGATCGGAGAGGTTATGACAGGAGAAACATTAGGTGTCGTGGTACAAAGTAAATCAAAGAACTTTAATGTTGGAGACCATGTTTGTGTTCACCGCGGCTGGCAAAGTTATATTGAAGTCTCTGGTGATGAAAGAGCATTATTTAAAGCTGATCCAAGTATAGTTCCTTTATCAACCTATTTAGGAACAGTTGGAATGCCTGGCAGAACTGCTTATTTTGGCTTATTGCGAGTGGGTAAACCCAAGCCTGGAGAAACCATTGTCGTTTCAGCCGCATCAGGTGCTGTGGGTACAGTGGTTGGTCAAATGGCAAAGATTTTAGGATGCAGAGCTGTGGGTGTTGCTGGAGGAGAAACTAAGTGCTCTTATGTAACAAAAGAATTAGGCTTTGATGCTTGTATTGATTACAAAGCAGGGAACCTAGAAGAAGACCTTAAGGCAGCTTGTCCTGATGGAATAGATATTTATTTTGAAAACGTTGGTGGGGAAGTTTCAAAAGCTGTGGCTTCAAATCTAAACCCTGGTGCCAGAATACCTATTTGTGGATTTATAGCCCATTACAACTCAACTGATATGGAGAAAGAAGAAACTCCCTTCCATGTTTTTGGATCTTTAGATCCTGTTCCAGAGCATAGATTTTTTGTTGTTACTGAGTGGTTTAATGAATGGCCTCAAGCCACAAAAGAACTTTCTGATTGGATTAAAGATGGAAAGATTAAATATCGTGAAACTATTAGTGAAGGATTAGAAAATGCCCCTCAAGCTTTAAGAGATGTTCTTTCTGGAAAGAATTTTGGGAAACAAGTAGTTAAGGTAGCCGACAAATAGAAATTTTACCTGGTTAACTATTTTAATTTAAGAAAACTTCTATTTTTTAGATGTTTTTAGTCTACCATCCAGTTATTTCTGCTATCCCTATTCCTATTTCTGCTGGACTCCTTACTGTTCGAACTCCTGCCGCTTCTAATGCTTTAAATTTTTCTTCTGCCGTTCCCTTTCCTCCTGCAATTATTGCTCCTGCATGCCCCATTCTCTTACCTGCAGGAGCAGTAACTCCAGCAATATAAGAAACTACAGGTTTCGAAACATCGCTCTGAATATATTCAGCTGCAGCTTCTTCTGCAGTACCTCCTATCTCTCCAACCATTACAATTGCTTCAGTAGCAGGGTCAGATTCAAATAATGAAAGCATGTCAATAAAACTAGATCCAGGTATAGGATCTCCGCCAATACCAACACAACTACTTTGACCAAATCCCAAGTCTGTAGTTTGTTTTACTGCCTCATAGGTTAATGTTCCAGATCTAGATATCACTCCAACTCTTCCTGGTAAATGAATGTTATTGGGCATAATTCCCATTTTACTCTCACCAGGGGTGATAATTCCTGGGCAGTTTGGGCCTATTAGTCTTGAACCCAATTCATCACATCTGATTTTTACTTCTATCATATCCAGTGTAGGTATGCCTTCAGTTATGCAAACTATTAGATCTATCCCTGCTTCTGCAGATTCAAGAATAGACTCCTTACAAAATCTGGGAGGAACAAAAATTAAACTGGCAGTTGCTTCTGTAGCATTCACAGCTTCTTTAACTGTATTAAAAACTGGCAAACTTAGATGATTTTGTCCTCCCTTTCCTGGCGTTACTCCTCCTAAAAGGTTAGTACCATAATCTATACACTGTTCGCAGTGTTGTGTTGCTTGAGAGCCTGTAAAGCCCTGGCAAATTACCTTAGTCTCTTTATCAATTAAGATGCTCATTCAGATACTCCCTGAGAAGCCTTCACTACTAATTCAGCTGCATCTTCTAAGTTAGAAGCACTAATTATATTAAGTCCACTATCAGACAGTTTTTTTGAGCCTAGATCTGCATTATTTCCTTCAAGCCTCACCACAACAGGGACACTTACTCCTATCTGTTCCACTGCCTCTATTATTCCGTCAGCTATAACGTCGCATCTAACGATTCCTCCAAATATATTAATGAGAACTGCTTGGACCGCACTATCTGAAAGAATTATCTTAAAAGCTTCAGAGACTCTTTTTGAATCAGCTGCTCCCCCTACATCAAGAAAATTGGCTGGCTCACCTCCATGAAGTTTAATAATATCCATTGTTCCCATAGCCAATCCTGCTCCATTTACCATACAACCAATATTACCCTCTAAGGAAACATAACTTAGATTCCACCTCGCTGCATTAGATTCTCTTTCATCTTCTTGAGAAGCGTCATTAATCTCAACAAGTGACTCCTGTCTATACAAGGCATTTGAATCAACATTAACTTTGGCATCTAAACAAATAAGGTGCCCTTCCTTTGTAATAACCAATGGATTTATCTCTAATAAAGACAGATCTTTGTCTACAAACAATTGAGCTAGAGAAAGGTAAATATCTTCAAACTGATTACTTTGAAACTGATTCAATCCAAGTTTAGAGGACAATTCTTTAGCCTCATTAGGCAAGGGCCCTTTGAACGGATCAATTTCTACTTGAAATATTTTTTCTGGTGAATTGGAAGCAACTTCCTCAATATTTACACCCCCTTCTTGAGAAGCCATAAAGACAAGTCTTTGCGAAGTTCGGTCTATAACTGCTCCTAGATATAATTCTTCAGCTATTTCTGTACATTCTTCAACCAAAATTGTATTTACTGGTTGCCCTTTTTCATCAGTTTGATAAGTAACTAAATTCTGACCTAACCATTTTTCACTGAATTCTTTGGCTTCTTCCACTGTATTTACTAACTGAACACCACCAGCTTTTCCTCTTCCTCCAGCATGAACCTGAGCTTTTACTACCCATTTATCCCCTCCAAGTGAAGAGATTGCATCTTCAATCTCAGTAGACTTAGATATGGGTATACCTTTTGAAACTGAAATACCATATTCTCTAAAAAGATCTTTAGCTTGATATTCATGAAGATTCATTTTCTTTTCCTGTTATTTAAATGGACTGCTTTTCCTTTTGCAGATAAGACGGCTTCATGCAAAGCTTCCGATACTGTTGGATGGCTAAATATTATAGAACCTAGTTGGTCTGCTGTAGTATTAGATTCCATAGCAATCAAACCTTGCTGCACAACATCCGCTGCAGAAGGTCCTAAAGCATGAACTCCTATTATTAAATCATTATCTTTGTTCACTATAACTTTAACAAACCCCTCTTCTTCATTAGAAGCTAAAGCTCTAGCATTAGCTTTGAAAGGAAACATACCTGTCTCAATTGAAAAACCTTCTTCTATAGCCAGTTCTTCTGAATAACCCGACCAAGCTATCTCAGGGTGAGTATAAATAACAGAAGGGATATTTCTATAATTCATTTCGAAGTTATTTCCTGCAATTTTTTCAGCAACCATCAAGCCCTCTTCTGAAGCTTTGTGAGCCAACATCGGACCTCTAACTAAATCACCTATTGCATAAATATTAGGTACATTTGACTGGCAAAACTCATTAACTTCTACAAAATTTTTATTATCTAATTTAACTCCTAGATTTGAATCAAAAAGATCTTCTGATGCAGGACATCTTCCTATAGCAAAAATAACTTTATCCACTTTAAGGCCATTAACTTCTTCGTTATTTGTTCTAACCTCTACCTTATTTCCTTTGATTTCTAGACTTTCTATTTCGATCCCCAACTTTATGTTTAAACCCTGTTTTTTTAATATTTTTAAAGCCTCGTTTGACACACTAAGATCTGCATTAGGTAAAAACTCTGTTAGAACTTCGCAAACTGTTACTTTTGATCCTAACCTAGACCATATACTAGCTAATTCTAATCCAACTGCACCGGCTCCAATCACTGCGATATTAGTTGGAACTTCATTTAGCTCTAAAGCTGAAGAAGAACTCAAAAAATATTCATGATCTAGTTGGTAGTTAAGTAGCTCGGTTGGCCTAGATCCCGTAGCTAAAATTATATTTTCTACCTTTAGATCTATTTCTTTATTAACGCTCTTAATTTTTACGGTACTTCTGTCCTGGACATAAGCTCTTCCTTCAATCGTATCAACTTTATTAAGTTTTAATAGACCTGAAACACCTTTAGTCATTGAAGAAATTACCCTTTCTTTTCTTCTTTGCATTTGTTCAAGGTCTAAAGAAAGCCCTGATGCCTTAATACCATGATCTTCTAAATCATTTTTTGCTATAGAGAAGGCAAGAGAGCTTTCCAGTAATGCCTTTGAAGGTACACACCCTACATTTAAGCAAGTACCTCCCAAAGAAATCTCATTCTCCTCTGAAACTTCCTCTATGCATACAGTTTTAAAGCCAAGTTGAGCACAGCGTATAGCCGAAACATAACCTCCAGGACCTGAGCCTATGACTGCTACATCATAGTGATTAGTCATAAACTTTCCCCTTTCCCTTACTTATTTCTGTTAATGAGTTTTTTTCTAATATTTGAAATTGCCTCAGTCGGATTTAGGCCTTTTGGGCAAACAGAAACACAATTCATTATTCCATGACATCGATACAGACTAAATGCATCATCTAACTCAGATAATCTTTCTTCAGTAGCTTGATCCCTAGAATCTGAGATAAACCTCCAAGATTGAAGGAGAGCTGCTGGTCCTAAGAATTTATCAGGATTCCACCAGAAAGATGGACAGGCAGTAGAACAACACCCGCATAAAATACATTCATACAATCCATCTAAGTCTTCTCTTTCTTCAGGAGATTGTCTTCTTTCCTTTTCAGGAGCTTCATCTTTAGTTATAAGATAAGGTTTTACTTTCTCTAGTTGATCAAAAAACTGTTTCATATCTACAATCAAATCTCTTACAACTGGCAGGCCAGGCATTGGTTTTAAAACTAACCGGTCTCTCCTAACGGCTTCAGAAAGTGGAGTGATACAAGCTAATCCATTTTTTCCATTTATATTCATGCCATCAGATCCACAAACACCTTCACCACAAGACCTTCTAAAAGCAAGAGAAGTTTCCTCCTTTTTCGCCAATAATAAAGCATCTAGAACCATTAGATCTTTGTTGGCAGGAACTTCAATCTCTATATCTTGCATATAAGGCTTATCATCTTGGCTAGGGTCAAAACGAAAAACACTTAAAGTTAAACTCTTAACTTCTTCTAAAGGTATAGCTGTGCTCATTAGTATGTCCTCTCTGCCGGTTGGAAAGCCTGAACAGTATTTGGTCTAAAGTTAACATCTCTTTTGGAAACTGATTTATCAGAAGAAAGGTAAATTGAATGCTTTAACCAATTGTCATCATCTCTTTCAGTAAAATCTTCTCTAGCATGAGCGCCTCTACTCTCCTTTCTTTCGTTTGCTGTTATTGCAGTTGCTTCTGCAACTTCAAATAAATTTTGCATTTCAAGGGCCTCTATCCTGGCCGTATTAAAAGATGTTGATTTATCTGATAAATAAATATTCTCTACATCTTCTCTAGAATTATCTAAATCTTTTATTCCTTTTTCCATTAAGTCTTCTCTTCTGAAAACCCCAAAATTAGATTGCATATTGTCTTGCATCTCTTTTTTTAATTCATCTGTTTCTTTTCCTCTTTCCGAGGCATTTAGTTTGTTTAGTCTACTTAATGCTCGATGAATATCTTCATTTGATGAGGGTTTTAAGCTCGAACCTTCTTTTAATGATTCCTCTATAAAGATTCCTGCAGCCCTTCCAAATACAACTAGATCCAATAAAGAATTTCCACCCAACCTATTTCCACCATGAACGGAGACACTGGCTACTTCTCCAGAAGCAAAAAGCCCTTTTACTATATAGTCCTTACCATCCTTGACCGTAATCACTTGCCCATGAATGTTTGTAGGAATACCGCCCATCATATAATGACACGTGGGTACTACTGGAATTGGCTCAACGGCTGGATCAACATGAGCAAAAGTTTTAGACAACTCTGTTATTCCTGGCAATCTTTTGTGTACTACTTCCGGTCCTAAATGATCAAGCCTTAACTTGATATGGTCTTGATTTGGACCACAACCCCTTCCTTCTATTATTTCCAAAGCCATTGATCTAGAAACAACGTCTCTACTTGCTAAGTCTTTCGCGTTAGGTGCATATCTTTCCATAAACCTTTCGCCGTCTTTATTAACAAGGTACCCGCCCTCTCCACGGCAACCTTCTGTTACCAAAGTACCGTGTCCATAAATACCTGTGGGATGAAACTGCCACATCTCTATATCTTGAACAGGGAATCCTGCTCTTAGAGCCATTCCAACACCATCACCTGAATTAATAAGGGCATTAGTTGTTGAAGCATAAATCCTACCTGCTCCTCCTGTAGCTAAAACAGTAGCCTTAGATCTTATATAGAATATTTCTCCAGATTCTATTTCAAAAGCTATAACGCCCGTGACTTCATTTTCTGAATTAAGAACAAGATCTATTGCAAACCATTCATTTAAGAAGTTAGTTCCTGCTTTAAGGTTAGCTTGATAAAGAGTATGTAAAAGGCTATGTCCAGTCCTGTCAGCAGCAGCGCAAGTTCTAGAAGCTTGCCCGCCTTTCCCATAATTTTTTGACTGACCTCCAAAAGGTCTTTGATAAATCCTTCCTTCATCTGTCCTTGAGAATGGCATTCCCATGTGCTCTAGTTCAAAAACAGCTTTTGGGCCTTCTTTACACATGTATTCAATAGCATCTTGATCTCCAATATAATCAGACCCTTTTACAGTATCAAACATATGCCAACGCCAATCATCTTCAGGATCATCACTTTGAATAGCACAAGTTATACCTCCTTGAGCTGAAACTGTATGCGACCTTGTAGGAAAAACTTTAGAGATTACTGCAGTATTAAGACCTGATTCAGCCAATTGTAAGGAAGCTCTCATGCCAGATCCACCTCCTCCGATTATAATTCCATCAAAATCTTTTATTGGTAGATCTTGGGCTTTTATAATTTCACTTACTTTCATAATCCTTTACCAAATAATTAATAGGGACCATAAGATTACTGATCCTATTATGAAGCTACAAAGCACTCTATAAAACTTATTTATGAGAGGTGCTATGACCCCTAATCTTGCTTCAGTTAAATAATCGCTACCTATGGCCCAAGTTCCTATCCAAGTGTGAATTCCAAAAGAAATAAGGAATAGACTGGTGAAAGCTTTCATAAATATACTACTAAAGAGCCCTTTCCATAGATCAAATGTCAATGGAGCATTGCTCCAAATAAAAAAGGTTAAATACACGAAATAGAGTAATAGAACTAAAGAGCTAAATCTTAATAATAAAAAATCATTAGTTCCTGAACCAAATATACCCTTCATATTAAAAGAGAACCTTAAATAGAAAAAAGAATGCAATAACAAGAAATGTAACATTGTAAACCCATGATATATAGGTACCAGATTTTAGCTCTTCACCTATTCCAAAAAAATCAGATAAGAGCTTCTTTATTCCAATTAAAGAATGATAAGTAAGTCCTACGAGAAATAATAAAAATATAAACTTTAATATAAATAAGTTATTTAAATCATAAACAAGAGCTATGAATTCCTTTTCCGAAGAAAGAGATCTATCTAGAAACCATACAGAACCAATAAAAATACAAAAAAGTGCAAAACCAGAAACTCTGTGAAGTATTGAAGAAACACCAATTATTGGAAGGTTAATTGCCAATATGTTTAGGTAAATTGGACGATTATCTTCTTTTCTCATTCTGGTTTTAAAACTTAAAGGCTTGGTTACATAATTATAATTTGGCAACAAAGCGAATGCTATAAAGTTTTATTTGATAAGTTGTTTTTATCAATATACCAGGCCAATAAGAAGACCAAGAAAAATAAAGGGAGGATAGTTAAAAAAGGAAGAGAATAAGATATATCATAAAGAATTCCTCCTAAAAAAGGGCCAACACAGAAGCCTAATCCAGGTGCAATCATTGCTAAGCCCACTGCAGCACCTTGATTTTCTGAGTCTGCACTAAGAGAAGCTGTGGCAGTATAACCGGGAGTTCCTAAACCCATACCTAGACCAATAATAGACATACCTGCAACATAAATACCAAATGTACCTGCAGATACTGCCACTAAAGTACCAAGTATAAAAAAAGGTACTGACCACTGAACTAACTTGATTGGAAGAACTTTTATCTTTTGCACTATTGTCAGTTGAGCAACTATCGAAGTAAAAGCCATAAATCCAAGAGCAATACCAAGGCTTTGTTGGGTTATTAAGATGGACATAGAAAACCTATCTTGAAGATAGAAAGCTGTGATGGATTGGATTATTGCAAATGAAGAAAATATAAGCACTCCAGTTGAAATTAACATCAAATTTGATTTATCAAAATTGAAACCCTGTCCTTCAGAGTTAGAATCCTTTCTTACAAAGGATTCTGGTAAAAGGAAATATACAAAGAATAAGGCGACGACCATTAAGAAGGACATAAGTAAAAGAGGAATTAAACGACCATAGGCTTGTAGGGAGTTAGGGAAAATACTGGTATTAGCTAAAAGGAATGCTACAAAGGCTACCAAAACAGGGCCAAGAATTGTTCCAATATTATTTGCAGCTCCAAACTGACCCATTCCTGCTGACCTGTTTTCTTCAGTTGTTACATCAGCAACAGTTGCTCCAGTTGCAGGTCTCATTCCTGCACCTAAAGCTGAATTAATTGTTCTTGCTAGGAGGATAAATAAAACTAAATAAGTGAAAGAGAAAAAACCTATCAATCCTAAATAGGCTATCCAACAAAACACGAGGGTAGAAGATATATAGCCCACTAACCCTACTAGCAGAACAAATTTTCTTCCTTTCTTATCACTAAGTTTTCCCCAGTAAGGGGTAAAAATTAGGAACATTAGAGCTGAAAAGGATACTAAAGAAGTTATCAATTTAACACTAAACCCTAATTCACGCCCTATTAAAGGCATAGTTTGCCAATAAACGGATTGACCCATACTTACAAAGATTACTGTAGGTATAAGAAGCGCTATTATCTTTTTATTTTTTTCTTCTAGATTAATAATTCTTACCTTTGATCCTTGTCAGTTCTTAATAAGAAAGCATATTCCATAGCTACTTCTTCTAAGCTTGCAAATCTGCCGCTTAATCCACTGTGGCCTGCAGATAGATTTACTTTCATCAATATAGGGTTTTCTGATTGATTATATTCTCTAAGTTTTGCTACATATTTAGCTGGTTCATAATATTGAACCTGTGAGTCCCATAAACCTGCAGTAACTAAAATACTTGGGTATTTTAGATAGTCAATATTGTCATAAGGGGAATACCTCATTATGTAATCAAATTCTTCTTTATTCTCAGGGTTACCCCATTCATCATATTCCCCTGTAGTTAAAGGTATAGATGGATCAGACATTGTGGTGACTATGTCTACAAAAGGAACGTTTGAGATTATGCCTTTATAAAGTTCTGGCTCCATATTTATTATTGCGCCCATTAAAAGTCCTCCAGCACTTCCTCCTGCTGCATAGACTCTGTCTGAGTGAGCATAGCCTTTATCTATAAGAGCTTTGGTAACATCAATAAAATCATAGAATGTGTTTAGTTTTTTAAACATCTTTCCATCTTCATACCATTGCCTTCCAAGCTCCTGCCCTCCTCTGACGTGTGCCATTGCAAAAACAAAACCTCTGTTTAAAAGGCTAAGTCTTGAGGAGCTAAAACCTGGATCTATAGAATTACCATATGAACCGTAGCCATAAACCAGTAAAGGATTTTTGCGTTTATTAAAGGTATCTCTTTTATAAACTAAAGAAACAGGCACTTCAGTCCCATCTCTTGCCTTTATATTTATCCTTTCAACTTTATAAGTGCTAGGTGAGAAATCTCCTAAAACCTCAGCTTGTTTTAAAAGCTTTTGTTTTCCTGTATTTAGTTCTAAAGAATAAACGCTATCTGGGGTACTCATACTTGTATACCCAAAATAAAGCTTTTTACTTTTATATTCAGGATTGGCAGCAAAATAACTTAAATAAGCTGGATCATTAAACTCTACTTTGTTTAATAATTTTGCGTTTTTGTCCAAAATTTTAATTTGTCTCAACCCTTTTTCTCTTTCTAGGATTGCAATATTTTCAGGAAAAGTTAAAAAAGATTGCAATAAAACTTCATCGCTATGTGGGATTAATTCACTCCATTTATCCTTTAGAGAAGAGTCTTTCAATGTGGTCTCCATCAATCTAAAGTTTTTAGCTTTCCAATTTGTAAGAATAATTAACCTTTCTCCATCATCTTCAACAGAATAGATGTGATCTTCTTCTCTCTTTAGAACTTTAATAGGATTACTCAATGGTTCTTTTGTATGAATTAATAAGGTCTCACTACTAGTAGTGCTAGAAATATTTATTTCTATGTATTCGGAAGACCGTGAATTTCCAACTGTTAAATAAAAAGTGTTGTCCTTTTCTTCATAAACCAGATGATCTTTAGATTGATCAAGTCCTATTTCATGTCTGTAGACTCTATATGGTAGAAGTGTTTCTGGGTGCCTTAATACATAAAACAAATACTTACCATCATTAGACCAGGCCATAGCCCCTGAAGTATTCTTGATAATGTCTTTGGAAAATCTTTGTGTTTTAAGATCCTTTATTCTCAAGGAGTATTGCCGTCTTCCTGTAGTGTCTTCTGCTATTGCCATGAAATTCTCATCAAGAGAAATGCTCCAGTTAGCTAAAGTATAGAAATCAGAGTTTTCCGCTAATTTATTAACATCTAGAATGATTTCTTCTTCTTTTGTTTGAATTCTTTTTCTTATGTAAATTGCATGCTCATTATCAGGCTCATAGCGCCTAAAGTACTCATATGACCCAAGTGCAATAGGAACTGAGTCTTCCTTTTTAGGAACTCTAGAGAGTATTTCCTCAAATAATTTATCTCTTTCGTCAGTTCCAGATTCAAACCATTGATCAAGAAATTGATTCTCAGCTTTGAGGTGATTTATTACTTCTGGGCTCTCCCTTTTGTCATCCCTCATCCAATAGTAATGATCTACTCTTATGACCCCATGAGAGTCAAACTTCACAGCTTCTTTTTTTGGTAGTGGTGGTTTTAAAATTTTCAAATCTTTCTTTTGTACTTCTTCTGAACAAGAGATTAGAGCGCAGACTATCAGAAAAACGACAAATTTCTTCTTATTGTTTCTCATTATTTTTTTACTTTCTTTATTAATCTTTTCCTTTTTTTCTTTTGTCTGTCTGTTAATAGATTGGGCTTATCTTTATAAGGATTCTCTCCTTCACGAAATTCTACGAATACGGGTGTCGATAAAAGACCAAGGGCTTCTCTAAAATAATTCTCTATAAATTTCTTATAAGAATGAGGAAGTTTAGATAAATTTGAACCATGGAAAATAAGTAAAGGGGGGTTCTTGCCTCCTTGATGTACATATCTTAATTTAGGTCTAAATCTTCCTGACAAAGGAGGTTCTTGTTTCCTTATAGCCTTGGTTAAAAGTCTGTTCAGTAAAGAAGTATCTAAGTCTTTGCTACTAGATAGATAAGCCTCTTTAGATAATCCTAATAACTTTTTTAACCCTTGATTTTTCTTTGCAGAAATTAAACTTACTCCTATATATTTTGCAAAATTTAATTTTCTTTCTATTAGGTCTGCTAAATCATTCAATTCTTTTTCTGACAATAAATCTATTTTATTAGCAACAACTAAAACAGGTTTTCCTATAGTTAAAGCCAAACCCAATAAATGCATGTCTTGATCAACAAATGGTTCTTCAGAATCTATCATTAACATCACAACATCTGATTTCTTTATAGAGCTTATGCTTTGGTAAACAGAAGATTGCTCCACTTCATCTTTGGAAACTCTTTTTTTCCTTACTCCCGCAGTATCTACAAGTATTATTTTCTTATCTTGCACAGGAATCTCTATAGAGTCTCTTGTAGTTCCTGACTCTGGAGAGACCACAACCCTTTCTAGACCTATCATTTTATTGATCAAGGTCGATTTACCTACATTAGGCCTCCCTACTATAGAGATTTTTAAATAACTTCCATTGTCATCGTTTTGATTAATTCTTTTTGTAGGTGATAAATCATCTAGTGATGACCTTAGGCTTACAAAACCTTGATTGTGAGCGCAGGAAATCAATTTTTTATCTTTGAAACCAAGAGAATCAAATTCAGTAGCTCTTGAAGAATCTTTTGAATTGTCAATTTTATTAACTATCAACATAACCTGTTTATTGGTCTTTCTTAATTTCATAGCTATCTCTTCATCTAAAGACAATAAACCATCCTTTCCATCAACTACAAAAAATAAAATATCTGCCTCTTTGATAGCAACTTCTGTCTGTTTTATGACATCTCTGCTCAAATCAGAAGACTCCTTTCCCATACCTCCAGTATCAATAAGTATGATTTCTGAATTTGAAATACTCCCATATTGCCTGTCTCTGGTTAGCCCAGAGAAATCAGCTACAAGTGCCGTTCTTGACCCAGTTAAAATATTGAAAAGGCTTGATTTACCAACATTCGGCCTTCCAACTATAGCGACTATAGAAGACATAAGTTAAAACTCTTCATTAAGAAAAAGGAAATATTATAAAGACTTATTTAGAAGATAAGAAAAATAGCTTTCCCTTATCATCTGTTACAACTATTTTATCTCCTTCTGTTACTAATTCTAACAATGGGTTCTTTGATATTTTAGTTCTTGCTATAAAAGAGCCATCGGTTGCATTAATAAGGTGTAGGTAACCCTCGAAATCACCTACCAAAATATTACCCCTTAGATTTACAGGCGAAGTCAGTCCTCTTAACTTTAATCCTTGTTGTTGCCATAAAATAACCCCTGAAGAGAGACCAAAAGCTTTAATAATATCCTTTTCACCTATCGCGATTATTCTAGATCTGGCCTCTACTAAGTCTTTCGTAGTTGAAAGTTTTTCCTGCCAAGCAGGCCTTCCTTGTTGTAAATCAATTGCAGTTATGTTTCCTTGATAGGAAGCTGAAATAAAAATATTGTTAGAAACAACAACTTGACCGTCTATATCAACTATCCTCTCTAATTCTGAAGTTCCTTCATTCATAGTTGTAGGTGCTTCTAACCTAACTGCACCTGAATCAGGGTAAATCATTGCTACAGTGCCATTTGCAAATCCAGTAAAAATGAAACCTTGTTCTATGATGGGCTTTGAAGTTCCTCTTAGACTCAAATTAGGGACGCTTACCTGATGTACCCAATTCCTTTCCCCAGTAGATATATCAAATCCACTAAGGCTTCCATCAGCACCTTGTACGACCACAACACTGCCATCTGTTGTTGGAGAAGAAAGAATTTCTCCAGTAATTTGTGATCTCCAAATCTCTTGCCCTCTATCTTGACTTAGTGCAACCACTTCTCCATCTTGAGTACCATAAATAATCTTTTTAAATGAGGAAATTACTCCTCCAGAAGTCTTATCTTCAGTACTTCTAGTCCATAATTCATTACCTGTCTTCCTGTCAAAAGCGAACAACTCGCCTTCAGAGTTAATATAAAAAATTGTTTCTGCATTCATTGAAGGCTGAATTCTTCCTATTTTTTCTGTCTTTCCTACTTTTGCGCTCCATAAAAGGTTTATTTCAGCTTTTTGATTTATCTCTTCTAGCTCTACTGGTAATTCAATCTCTTCTTCGTCATCACCCCAAAATTTCAGCCCACTTAGTGCAGAACATCCAAAAAATGAAATACAAATCACTAGAATAGAAATAATTTTAAAAAGTCTTTTCATTTAACCTTCCAACGAAGATAGTTTCATTTGTAACAAAGCCCTTATAGACTGATTTTGAGTAGATTCAAGAGCTTTAAGGTAGCTCAATCTAGCTTCATCAAATTGACCTAACAATTCTTCTGCATCTCCTTTTACTTCATAAAGGGCACTATTTTTTTCTTTGGCTTGGTTGATTATTTCCAACGCCTCTTCAGGACTTTCTTTTGCCAATAAAACTCTTGCTAACCTAATTCTTGCGGTTATCTCTATGGGGTCGAAATCTGAACTCCATTTTTTTTCATGCCTCTTTAACACCCACTTAAGGTTTTTTTCAGCAGCATTTAAGTCATCTGTCTCTGCAGAAATTTTTGCTAAATGTAATGAAACTAGATCTGCATAAAGAGTATTTGGATGTTTGTTAATTATTTGATCAGCTATTAATTTCTCATCCGAATCTTGGTTGTTGAGAGAATCTATAAATTCCTCATATAAATCAGAAGATTCTTGGAAGTTTTGAGTTTGATTTTTAGTCCATGCGTCCCAACCCACTACACCTCCTCCAATCAAAACTACAGAAAGAAGTAATAAATACTTATATCTTTGCCACAATGAGCTAAGAAACTCTGTGTATTCTTCTTCCGTTGAAGAAAGCTTAACCATATTATTTTAAGAGTAAATCTCTGATAGTTTATTAATTAGCTGATCTAAATCAAGTGTCTCTTGAGCTTTGTCTCCTCGAAGATCTTTAATCGATATTGTATTATCCTTCAACTCACCCTCACCTACAATCAAAGCTAAGTTTGCTCCAGATTTATCAGCCCTTTTAAATTGTGAACTAGCACTACTAGCTTCCAAGTTTACTTTCAAATTAAGAGAAGGGATTTTTTCTCTTATCTTCTCTGCTTTTTTAAGAGCATAAGGTATTGATTCAGCAGTTAAACATATAAAACTACAATCGATACTCGAAGTAAATGATGAGTCTAGTTTAGATGAATCACTCAAGAGAAGGATTAATCTTTCCATACCTATAGAAAAACCAATTGCTGGGCAATCCTTACCACCTAACTGACTCACAAGGCCATCATATCTTCCACCTCCACAAACTGTATCCTTCGATCCTATTTCTTTTGACTTCCATTCAAATACAGTTTTATTGTAATAATCAAGACCTCTAACTAGTTGATTGTTTATAACAAACTTAATACCTGAATCTGATAGATGCTGTAATAATTTATTAAAGTGATCTTCAGACTCTTTATCCAGACAATCAACTATCGATGGAGCATCGATCAACATATCTTTAACTGAATCTAATTTCGAATCTAAAATTCTTAAAGGGTTCTGCTTTAATTGTCTTAAAGAATCTTCTTCTAAATCTTTTAAAAAAGGTTTGAAGAAGTCATTTAAATGCGTTTTATATCTTTCTCTTGTTTCTGAATTACCTAAACTATTAATCTCTAAGTTTAATTTATCTTCGACTTCAAGTTTTTTCCAAAGATTTCTAGAGAGCATTATTAACTCTGCATCAGCTGTATGGGAATCAATACCAAAAACTTCTGCGCTTGCTTGATGGAATTGCCTAGACCTTCCTTTCTGAGGTCTTTCGTACCTAAACATTGGACCTATGTACCACAGTTTAGGTGTGTCTACTCTTAGTAGATCATTTTCAAGGCAAGCCCTAACGCAACCAGCTGTCCCCTCTGGCCTTAAAGATAATAAATCTCCTCCTTTATCTTCAAATGTATACATTTCCTTGTTTACAATGTCAGAAGATTCCCCAACTGATCTAGAAAATAAATCAGTTTGTTCCACTAGAGGAAACCTTATTTCATCATATCCGTAAGAAGCGAATACTTCTCTTAAGTTTGATTCTAGATATTGCCAGAGACCAACTTCTTCAGGTTTAATATCATTCATACCTCTTACTGATTTAACTTTAGTCATAATTCAAACTGATTTTACGATAACCTCATCGTTCTTATTTTTTTCTTTATTAATTTTTTCTCGAATAAGAGACTCTAGGTGATCAACTAAATTATCACTTTCTATCTTGTGATCTGGTTTTCCATCTACATAAATTAGGTTCTTTGGGGAGGCACCTGTTACTCCTAAAGAAACATGCTTGGATTCGCCTGGTCCGTTTACATAACACCCTATGACAGCAACATCTAAATTTTCTGAGACATCCTCTAATCTATTTTCTAATTCATTCATTGTTCCTATTACATCAAAATTCATTCTGGAACAGCTAGGACAAGCAATAAAATTTATACCCCTAGATCTAAGTTTGAGACTTTTAAGAATATCAAATCCTACTTTTATTTCATTTTCTGGTTCAGAGGCTAGAGAAACTCTAATTGTATCCCCTATACCATCCAGTAATAGAGCACCCAATCCAATTGAAGATTTCACAGTTCCAGATCTAAAAGCACCAGCTTCGGTAATACCTAAATGAAGAGGTTGCTGAATTAATTTCGAAATCTTTCTGTAACTTTCTATTGTAAGGAATACATCAGAAGCCTTTATGCTTAGTTTGAAATGCTTGAAGTTTAAAGACTCTAAGATCTCAACATGATTCATGGCAGATTCAACTAAAGCATCAGAGTTTGGTTCTCCATATTTCTTTTGAAGTTTTTTCTCCAAAGAACCGGCATTTACACCAATTCTTATAGGGGTTCCATGATCTTTTGCTGCAGAAACTACCTCTTTAACTCTTTCTTTTTTTCCAATATTTCCTGGATTAATTCTTAGACAGTCAGCGCCGTTTTTAATCGCCCCTAAAGCCAATTTATGGTCAAAATGAATATCAGCTATAAGAGGTATTTTGGATTTCCTCTTTATTTCTTTAAATGCAATAAGAGAATCTTCATCAGGGACAGAAACTCTTACCAAATCAGCTCCGGTATTTTGAAGACTACTTATTTGATTTAAGGTGGCTTCAACATCCCTCGTATCAGTATTTGTCATGCTTTGTACAGAGATTGGTGCATCCCCTCCAATAAGAACATTACCAACCTTAATTTGTTTAGTTTTCTTTCTATTTATTTGGCAAGGTAAATTCATTTCTGCTTCCGGTTATGCAAATTACATCAATTTAGAAACTTGGGATATAGTCATAATAAAAAACAGCTATTAGTATTATCAACACAATTATAAAAACAAGAACCCCATAATCTTCAGGTTTAAACGCCAATCTTCTTATGCGATTTTCCTTTCTCTCTTTCTTAAGTTCCTTCTTTTCTTGCCTTCTCTTATCTTTAACGAATCTATCAAAGGCTTTGATAACGATTTCTGGATCCAAATCTAATTTCTTAGAATAAGCTCTCAAGTACCCCTTAACATATGTAGGTCCAGCCATAATCGAAAAGTTATTTTCTTCTAAAGCTTCTAAATATTTTTCTTGAATCCCCAATTCAACAGAAAGTTTTTTAAACCTTCTTCTTTTCTTCCTTCTTGCCTCTTTTAAAAGCTCTCCGGGATAAATTCTCTTTTCCTTTTTGGCCATTAGAAACTCAGCTTAATTTTCTGGAAAAAAATATGCAACCTCCCTTGCAGCTGATTCGACTGAATCTGAACCATGAACAGCATTTGCATCAATTGACTCTGCAAAATCATGCCTTAATGTGCCAGGTTTTGCTTCTTTTGGATTGGTATTCCCCATTAAATCTCTGTACTTACTAATTGCTTCTTTTCCTTGAATTACTTGGACTTGAACAGGGCCTGAAGTCATGAAATCAATTAGAGCAGTAAAGAAATCCTTTCCTTTATGTTCAGCATAGAAACCCTCAGCATCATCTTTTGAAAGCTGCAACTGTTTCTTAGAAATTATCTTTAAACCTTGACCTTCAATTCTTGAACAAATCTCTTCTGTATGTCCTTTCTTTATTGCATCTGGTTTTATAATTGACAAAGTAGTTTGCATTATATTTTCCTTAGTAAGTCAAATTTTTGGCGGCATTATACTTATTAAGCCTCAAATTAGTTAATCTAATTCCTCAATCCAAGCCATTTGTATTGCTTCTAAGATTTTTTCATTTGATCTATTTGGCTCATCATGGAAATCTTCTAATTCTGTAACCCACTTATGAAGATCGGTAAAAAGAACAAATCTAGGATCTAAATCTGGATATTTTTCTGATAGTTCTATTGCTATATCATTAATGTCTGTCCATTTCATAAAATTTTTTTGCTATTTAATTGTTTTCTGAGACCATATTTATTGTGTACTTAGGTAGTTCTACTTCTAAATCTTCCTTACCTACAACTATTTGGCAACTCAATCTAGATTCAGGTTCAAGACCCCACGCCTTGTCTAGCATATCTTCTTCTGAATCTGATGCTTCATCAAGAGAGTTAAAACCTTTTCTTACAACAACATGACAAGTGGTACAAGCGCATGAAAGTTCGCAAGCATGTTCAATTGGAATGCCATGATTTAATAAAGTTTCACAAAGATACTCACCAGGTTCTACCTCCAATTCAACACCTTCAGGGCAAATTTCCTCGTGAGGATAAAGCTTAACTTTAGTCATTGTTAAAATTTAGAAAAGAAAAACTAATCTATTTCAAAGCTTTCTCCGCAACCACATACAGCTTTTACATTTGGATTTAGAAATTTTACTTCCTCGTTAACTCCTTCCTTAACAAAATCTACTGTAGTACCTTTCAAGTAGTTAAAGGAGTTCGGGTCTATATAGACCCGTAAATCTTGGCAGTCAAACATAATATCTTCATCTGCAATTTCTCTTACAAAATCCATTGCATATGTATATCCAGAACAGCCAGAGGCCTCCTCTACAGAAAACCTAATTCCCTTAGATGCTCCTTCCTTTGGGAAGATATTCTTAAAATGATTAACAGCGGCATTAGATAATCTAAATGCCTTTGGATCAAAAGATTCCGGTTTGCTCATATCTTAAAATTTAAAGTTTTCCTTCGTAGTCTTCTATTGCTTGTTTAATGCTGTCTTCTGCCAAAACAGAGCAGTGAATTTTTATAGGAGGTAAGTCTAAGGCTTCTGCTATTTCTGCATTTTTTATATCCTTAGCTTCTTCTAATGTTTTACCCTTAAGCATGTCAACTAATTCACTTGAAGAAGCTATGGCGGATCCACACCCATAAGTTTTAAATTTCACATCTTTAATAACGTGAGCATTCTTTGTCTTCTCGCATTTAATTTGTAATCTCATTACGTCTCCACAAGCTGGAGCTCCGACCATGCCTGTACCTATATCACCCTTGGAAGGATCCCACCTTCCAACACTATTCTTTTCTGGGTTTTTAAGAGTTTCTTCAAACTTATCTATTACTTTTTTGCTATATGCCATTACTTACCTTCCTTATTTATTTTAATTAATGTTGCACCCACTCAACTTTATCCAAATCAACTCCATCTTTATACATATCCCAAAGCGGAGACAATTCTCTTAACTTAGTTACAGATTCTTTAACTATATCTACCGTATAATCTATCTCTTCTTCAGTTGTAAACCTTCCTAAAGCAAACCTTATAGAGCTATGAGCCAGTTCGTCTTTAAGTCCCAATGCTCTTAATACATAAGACGGCTCTAAACTAGCTGATGTGCAAGCAGAACCTGAGGATACAGCTATATCCTTAAGGGCCATAATCAAAGACTCGCCTTCAATAAAGTTAAAACTTACATTTAAGAAACCAACCGCCCTTTGTTTAGGATGTCCATTAAGATAAACCTCTTCGATGTCTTTTAAACCATCCCAGAATTTTTCTCTTAAAGATTTTATTCTAGCGTTATCTAAGTCCATCTCATTCTTGGCCAGCCTAAACGCTTCGCCCATTCCAACTATCTGGTGGGTTGGTAGAGTCCCTGATCTCATTCCTCTTTCATGCCCGCCTCCATGAATCATAGCCTCCAACCTAACTCTTGGTTTTCTCCTTACAAACAAGGCTCCAACCCCCTTAGGTCCATAGGTTTTATGAGCCGAGAAAGACATTAAATCAACTTTTAGTTCTGATAAATCAATAAGCACCTTTCCAGTGCTTTGGGCAGCATCTACATGAAAAACTACTCCTTTTTCTCTTGTGATCTCACCAAGGCTCTTGATATCGTTTATAACTCCTATTTCATTATTAATATGCATCAAAGTAACTAATATTGTTTCTTCTTTAATATTCTTAGAAAGCTGCTCAGCACTAATTAACCCAGAAGAGTCAGGATCTAAATAAGTAACTTCAAACCCTTCTCTCTCAAGCTGTCTACAACTGTCTAAAACTGCTTTATGCTCTATCTTTGAAGTAATAATATGGTTTCCTTTATTTCTGTAGAAATGAGCAGCTCCCTTAATGGCTAAATTATCTGATTCAGTTGCTCCAGAAGTCCAGACTATCTCTCTATGATCGCAATTTACCAAATTAGCAACATTTGTTCTTGCTTCTTCAACCATTTCTTCTGCTTTCCATCCAAATTCATGAGATCTTGATGCTGGATTACCATAATTTCCTTCTAAAGTAAGACAACCCTTCATCTTGTCTACCACTCTAGGATCTACCGGAGTAGTGGAAGCGTAATCTAAATAAATAGGTAATTTCATGTTTATCAACCTGCGACTATTAAGTTCTTCTTTTTTTCATCTATTAGCTCTCTTTGACTTTTAATAACATCTTCTAGGGATTTACTTGCCAAGAAGTTATCTACTTGGTAATTCAACTCTGACCATAAGTCGTGAGCTAAACATCGAGATCCTGAGTGGCAATCAGCAGTTCCTCCACATTGAGTAGCATCCATGGTGTTTTCTACAGCTGTAACAATTTCAGATACATTTATATCTGAAGTAGACCTAGATAATCTATAACCTCCTCTCGGACCTCTAGTAGCCTCAACGATGTCTGCTTTTCTCAAACTCATAAACAATTGTTCCAAATATGAAATTGGAATACCTTGCCTATTTGCTACCTGAGAAAGAGAAATAAATTTTTCCCCTTTTTGGTATAAGGAAAGGTCTAATAGTGCAGTCACTGCATATTTGCCTTTAGTAGTAAGCTTCATAATTATTGCCATTTTATATTTCCGACTATTTAAGTCAAGAATTAACAACATGTACCTTTTATTATATCTGGTTAATTTTGTAAAGAGATTATAGGATAATAAATTTAATCTTTTTTTTAATAAAAAGCTTTTAATATAAGTAATTTTATGTACCATACGAAAAAAGTAAGGTACAGTTTAAAAAAGGGAGATTAAAAATTAACCAGTATGGATACTAGATACCTATTCAAAAGGCACAATACTTGGTGGGTAAAAGTTGCCGTTCCTAGAACTTTACGCAATCAACTAGGGTATGATCTAAGACAATCATTAAAAACTCATGATATAGAAGAAGCTCAAGATCTTAGATGGCCTGTTATTGAGTCTTTAAAAGAAAAAATTGAGTTAACCAAACAAGTTCCTCTTCAAAAACAAAACAAAGAAAAAACTGACTCTAATGTTAAAACCTTTATGCCAGTTACGGATACAAGTAACCCTCAGTACTACCATAAAGTGGTTGATTGCCAATATGCTTGCCCAGCTCATACCCCTGTTCCTGAGTACATTAGGCAAATATCCCAAGGAAATTACACAGAAGCATATATGATTAACTGGGAATCAAATGTATTCCCTGGAATTTTAGGAAGGACATGCGATAGACCATGCGAACCTGCATGTAGAAGAACAAGAACACATGAAAAGCCTGTAGCTATCTGCAGGCTTAAGAGAGTAACTTATGATTATAAACAAGATGTAACTAATCTCTTACCTAAAGCTCCCCAAAATAAAACAGGAAAGAAACTTGCTCTTATCGGTGGAGGACCTGCTTCATTAACAGTAGCTAGGGACCTTTTAGTTCTTGGTCATGAATGTGTGCTTTTCGAAAAAGACCCTCAAGCTGGAGGCCTTATGCGTACAAATATTCCAGCTTTTAGATTACCCGTAGAAGTCTTAGATGAAGAAGTTGAACAAATTATAAATATGGGGATTGAAACTAGATTCAATTCTGAAATAACTAGTATGGAAAAGTTATTAAAGGAAGATTTTGATGCAATATTTGTTGGCACAGGAGCTCCTAAAGGAAAAGACTTGAATATTGAAGGAAGAGAAGAAGCTTCAAATAATATACACATAGGAATTGATTGGTTAACGAGCATTGCTTTTGAACACACTGACTCTATTGGTAAAAAGGTTCTAGTACTTGGTGGAGGAAACACTGCAATGGATTGCTGTAGATCTTCTTTGAGATTAGGCGCTGATGAAGTAAAGGTTTTAGTTAGGAGTCCCTTTAATCAAATGAAGGCTTCGGAATGGGAAATAGAAGAAGCTATGGAAGAAAATATCCCTATTTATGAGAACCATGTCCCCAAAAAGTTTCTTTTAAATGAAGGAAAATTAGTAGGAATGGAATTTGAAAAGGTAGAAGCAGTGTTTGATGAAAATGGTAAAAGGTCATTAGTTCCAACTGGTGAAGAACCCGTAGTTTTTGAATGCGATGATGTTCTTGTTGCCATAGGCCAAGATAATGCTTTTGATTGGATTGAAAGAGATATCGGTATTGAATTTGGAGAATGGGACATGCCAGTTGTTGATAAAATTACTTTCCAATCTTCTCACCCTAAAGTGTTCTTTGGTGGAGATGCTGCCTGGGGTCCAGAAAATATTATTTGGGCTGCTGCCCATGGTCACCAAGCTGCCATCTCTATTGATAAGTTCTTTAATGGCCTTGATCTGTATGAAAGACCCGATCCAAATACAAATATAGTTAGCCAAAAGATGGGAGTTCATGAATGGTCATATGACAATGACATTTCTCAAGCTCGAAGATACTTAGTGCCACACGCTGATCAATCAGTTTCGCTTAAAGACCTAAAAGTTGAAGTTGAATTGGGTTTCGACGACAAATTAGCGTTTGAAGAAGCACAAAGATGTCTAAACTGTGATGTTCAAACAGTATTCAGTGAGAGTCTATGTATTGAGTGTGATGCTTGTGAAGATATTTGCCCTACGGATTGTATTAATTTTATTGAGAATAGTAATGAAGAGGACTTGAGGAATAATCTAAGAATACCTGCTGTAAATCTTGATCAAGACTTGCTTGTCTCAGATAAACTGCAACAAACTCAAAGAGTGATGGTAAAAGATGAAGATGTTTGTCTTCATTGTGGATTATGTGCTGAAAGGTGCCCTACTGGGGCTTGGGATATGCAAACTTACCTGTATCAGGAAGCGAAGGTATACTCATGAAAATTCAGCATGTAAATGAATTTGTTATTAAATTTGCCAACGTAAATGGTTCTGGGTCTGCAAGTGCTAATCAAATGTTTGCTAAAGGTGTTTTTAGGTCTGGAGTACCGGTAAGCCCAAAAAATATCTTTCCATCTAACATTCAAGGGTTGCCTACTTGGTTTGAAGTCAGAGTTAGTGAAAAAGGCTATCTTGGTAGGAGAGAGGGTGTTGATATTGCCGTAGCAATGAATCCTCAATCTTATAGAGAGGATGTTTTGGAATTAAATCAAGGAGGGTACTTGCTCTACGATTCTTCTTGGAAAAGAAATTTTGACCGAACAGATATAAATATAATTGAAATTCCTCTTACTAAGCTCTGTGTTGAAGAATTTTCTAATCCCAAACAAAGACTTTTATTCAAAAACATAGTTTATGTAGGAGCTCTTTCTAATCTATTAAAAATTGATAAGAAAGTCTACGAAACACTGATTGAAGAACAATTTAAAGGCAAGGAAAAACTAATAGAGCCTAATATAAAAGCCCTCAATATTGGTTTTGAGTTTGCTAGGAAAAACTTAGAAGGAAAATGCGAAATCCAAGTCAAAAAATCTGATAAAACTAATGGCTTAGTTCTAACAAGTGGTAATCAAGCTTCTGGACTGGGTTGCGTTTACGGTGGTGCATCAGTTTGTGCTTGGTATCCAATAACCCCGTCTACTTCATTGGCTGAGTCTTTCACAGACTATAGTGAAAAACTTAGAATAGAAGATAAATCAAAGAAAAATAAATTTGCAATTGTTCAAGCAGAGGATGAACTTGCTGCAGTTGGAATGGCAATAGGCGCTAATTGGAATGGAGCTAGGGCTTTTACTGCAACAAGTGGCCCAGGCATTTCTTTAATGAGTGAATTCATAGGTCTTGCATATTTTGCAGAAGTGCCTTTGGTAATTTTTGATATTCAAAGAGGTGGTCCCTCTACTGGAATGCCGACTAGAACTCAGCAGTCAGATGTACTTTCTTGTGCTTACGCATCTCATGGAGATACTAAACATGTATTATTAATTCCATCTGACCCTAAAGAGTGTTTTGATTTTGCAGCTGAGGCATTTGATCTTGCAGATAGAATTCAAACTCCTGTTATCGTTCTATCTGATTTAGATTTAGGGATGAATGATTGGTCTTGTCCAGAATTTGAATGGGATGACTCAAGAATATTTGATAAAGGAAAAGTTCTTCATGCAAAAGATCTTGAAGAAATAGAAAATTTTGGAAGATACTTAGATGTAGATGGAGATGGAATCCCCTTCAGAACCTACCCTGGTGCTCATCCTGAAAAAGGAGCTTATTTTACAAGAGGTACTTCACATGATGAATATGCCCGATATACAGAAGACGGTGTAGTAAATGCTGAAAATTTATCTAGATTACTAAAAAAATATCAAACTGCCGCTGAACTGGTTCCTGGCCCTATTTTTAAACAAGAAACTAATAATAGCTCTTTAGGAATTATTTATTACGGAAGTACAGAAGCTTCAATGCAAGAGGCCTTAGATCAATTACATGAAGATGGTGTGGTTTTGGATGCAATGAGATTAAGAGCTTTCCCGTTTAATCTAGAAGTTTGGGAATTCATTGAAGACCATGATCTACTTTTTATTGTTGAACAAAATAGAGATGGTCAAATGAGAACATTAATAATGGCTGAAGGAGGTATTATTCCTGATAAATTAGTTTCTATTTTATGTTTTGATGGACAACCTATAACCGCAGATTTTATTTCGAATAAGATTAGATCTCACATAACTGGTAGTCCTTCAAAGACTGTTTCAGGAGGTAAATAAATTGACCTATATAGTTAAACCAAAAAACCATCATCCAAGTCTTGAACGAAATGAACTTGGATTAACTAGAAGAGATTATGAAGGAGCGGTATCAAGTCTTTGTGCTGGTTGTGGTCATGATTCAATAAGTGCAGCTATTTTAGAAGCTTGCTTTGAGCTAAATATTTCTGCTCACAATGTAGCAAAGCTTTCAGGTATAGGTTGTTCTTCAAAAGCTCCGGCATATTTCTTAAACAAGTCACATGGTTTTAATTCTGTACACGGAAGAATGCCTTCTGTGGCAACTGGTGCAAATCTTGCTAATCATGAATTACTATACTTAGGTATTTCAGGTGATGGAGATACGGCTTCAATTGGAATAGGTCAGTTTGTTCATGCTGCAAGAAGACAGCTTAATATTGTTTATATTGTTGAAAATAATGGTACTTACGGACTAACTAAAGGACAGTTTTCTGCTACAAACGACCTTGAATCCAAGAGCAAGTATGGTGAAGATAACCTTTTTCCTTCAATAGACTTAGCTTCTATGGCTATTCAATTAGGTGCGAGCTTTGTAGCTAGGAGCTTTTCAGGAGATAAAGATCAACTTGTTCCTCTTCTTAAAGCTGCAATGAAACATAAAGGGTTTTCTTTTCTAGACATCATTTCTCCTTGTGTAACATTTAACAACCATAGTACTTCAACCAAAAGCTACGACTACATTAGAGAGCATAATGAATCAGTCTCTAGACCAGACTTCGTCCCTTTAGGTAAAGAGATAACTGCTAGTTATGATGAAGGACAAAATGTACAAGTACCACTGCATGACGGCTCTTTAATAAATTTAGAGAAACTTCCCAAAGATTTTGATCCTACGAATAAATCTTCTTCTCTTTCCAAAATCAATAAAGCTGAGGATGAAGGAAAAGTTTTAACAGGGTTGCTCTATATTAATAATGAGTCTAAAGACTTGAAAGAAACTTTGAACGTAGTTGATAAGCCTCTAAATCAACTTAATGAAGAAGACCTGTGTCCTGGTTCAGAGAAATTAAACCAAATAAATGAAGGTCTTCGTTGATTTTATTATTCAATACCTAATTTTTTAGCAATGATTTGGTAAGACTCAACAACATCACCTAAGTCTTGTCTAAACCTATCCTTATCTAGCTTTTCTCTAGTTTCTGAATCCCACACCCTACAACCGTCAGGAGTAAACTCATCACCTAAAAATAACTTACCTTTATGCGAACCAAACTCTAATTTATAGTCAACTAGTATCATTCCACCGTCAGAAAATAATTTTTTGAGTATCTCATTTACTTGGAAGGTTTTTTCCTGCATTTGTTTAACTTGTTCTTTAGAAGCCCAACCAAATGATTCTATATGGTATTCATTTATCATTGGATCATGAAGGTCATCATCTTTGTAAAAAAATTCGAAAGTAGGTGGATTTAAGTCCAGTCCTTCTTCAACACCTAGTCTTTTACAAATACTTCCTGCAGCTATATTTCTTACTACACACTCAACAGGAGCCATATCTAGTTTTTTAACTAAACTCTCAGTTTCTGAAACTAGTTCTTCAAAATGGGTAGCTACACCCTCTTTTTCGAGAACCTTCATAATAAAGGCATTGAATTTATTATTTGTTGCGCCCTTACCCTCTAAGCTCTCCTTCTTAACTCCATCAAAAGCTGAAGTATCATCTCTATAATGCATCAAATATATATCTGGATCTGAAGTCTCATATAAAGATTTTGCTTTTCCTGTGCTTATTAATTTACCTTTTTTTATATCTTTCATAACTTAAAACTACGACAGTGATTGGTTAATTTCTGAGAGTAAATCTCTTTCCAGGACTTCTCCCCCTTCAGTAGTGCTATCTACTGTAACAGTGCATTTATTTTTATCTATTTTTTTAACAAAGATTTTAAAATCTGCATTTTTAGAATTCCCTCTTCTTTTAAAAATTCTCTTTCCAAAACCTTGATCCGTTTCTTGCACAAAGGTAACAAAAAAAACACCGCTAGTTCTATCTAAATCATTAACAGGGATAAAGGCTTCTTTTAAAGCCCTATCAACAGCAGCCCATGCTCGAGGAAATTCTAGATTCATTTCTATAAAATTTCTTCCCTCTTCTGATTGCTTTAAAACAGCCTTCTGACCTTGATTTAGGTTCAATGCAACTAAAGATGTACCTCCTGTTGAAGGGGCCTCAGATAAGAAATTTAATGCAGACCTCAAAACACTATCTTCTAGGTTTTTTTCAGGAGATACCCTTGTCCATTCACCTTCTAGATTTTTTGAAACATGAGAAAGGAATATTTCAGAGCTCGCTTGTCTTATTCCATGCTCAACCTTCATTTGTAACTTTGAGCCCACTAATTCATCAGTTAAATCTTTGCTCTCAAATACACCTAAAGTTGGATCGTCAAAAGAAAGTCCAAATTCACTTGAAGACCAAAAATCTTTCATTAAAGGCCAGACACTGCTAGGAAGAGCTTCTACATAGAGCCATCTAATCTCACCGAGTTTATGCATCCTTATCTCATTAGTTGAGCCTGAAGAAAAAACTTGTGCAGGCAATGGAATCTCATAATTTTCAACTAGGTTGCTATCTTTCTCTTCAGGTATGGGATAGAAATCAATTATAGGTCTAGTAGATTCACTAGGAGTGGTGGCTATTGGTTTTGACTGCTTTTCTTTTAAATAATCATACTTACTGTCTTTAAATATCCATCCACAAGAAGAAAGAGACCAAAATAAAATAAAAGAGATAATATATTTATGTACTTTAAAAACTTTCATATTGTTTATTTTAGTTATTTATTAAATTTAAGTCGTCTAAAATTTGTTCAATTTCATCAGTAAAACTTCCATCTAATGTAGTCAGAGGGAGTCTAATTCCTGTAGGTATTCTACCAAGCCTATTAAGAACCCATTTTACAGGAATTGGGCTTGTTTCAATAAACAATGCCTCATGTAAAGATTTAAGTTTTAAATCTAGTTTTTTTCCTTCTTCAGACTTGCCATTGAGAATAAAGTTGCAAATCTCTGCTATTTCTTTCGGTACAATATTTGCAGTTACAGAAATAGTTCCATGCCCACCTTCATTAAGAAAATTGTAAGCTGATAGATCATCTCCTGAATAAAGTAAAAAATCTTTATCTCTTATATTTTGTTTAAGTTGACTTATTCTTTCAGGATCAGGAGAAGCTTCTTTAATACCCACTATATTATCTATCTTAGATAGAACCGCTACTGTTTCAGGTAAAAGATCACAGGCTGTTCTAGTTGGTACATTATATAAAATTTGAGGTATCTCTACTTCAGAAGCAATTTCAGAGTAGTGTTCAATAAGTCCATTTTGAGTTGGTTTATTGTAATACGGTGTAACAAGAAGGGCAGCCGATGCTCCTGCTTCTTTAGCAGCTGAAGTTAAGTAAGTAGCTTCCTTTGTAGAGTTTGCACCAGTTCCTGCTATTATAGGAATTCTACCTGATGCATGATTGACAGACTGTTCAACCACTTGTACGTGCTCAGAAACATCTAAAGTAGCTGATTCTCCTGTAGTTCCTACAGAAACAATTGCAGAAGTACCAGACTCTACATGCCAATCGATAAGATCAAATAAAGACTGCCAACTGATATTTCCATCCCTCTCCATTGGAGTAACCAAGGCTACTATTGATCCTTTTAATTCAAACACTAAAATCTATTCGGGTAACTTATAATGATAATTAAATAATTTTATAGGTTTATTATATCAATAATAAGGAGGATGTATGGCAACGCCTAAAGAAGGAAATAAAGCACCTATTTTTAAAGGAGAGTGTACTGGAGATAGTAGTGCTGACCTATCACAACTTAGAGGTAAAAAAGTTATCTTGTATTTTTATCCTAAAGATAACACCCCTGGATGCACTACTGAAGGGCAAAATTTTAGAGATCTCCATAAAGAGTTTAAAAAAGAAAACACAGTTATTTTTGGTCTTTCTAGAGAGTCTTTAAAATCTCATGAAAGTTTTAAGTCTAAACAGTCATTCCCCTTTGAACTAATCTCAGATCCTGATGAAAAGATATGCAAACAATACGATGTAATCAAAGAGAAAAGCATGTATGGAAGAAAGTACATGGGGATAGAAAGGAGTACCTTTCTAATTGATGAAAAAGGAAGATTGGTGAAAGAATGGAGAAAAGTTAAAGTAACTGGACATGTAAAAGAAGTTTTAGAGGCTGTAAAAGCTCTTAAATAGAAATCTATTTTGAAGTCTGGACTGGCCAGGAATTAATTATAGCTTTTACAAAAGTAGCCAATGGGATGGCAAAGAATAGCCCCCAAAAACCCCACAGTCCTCCAAAGAATAATACAGATATCACTATAATAACTGGGTGAAGCTTATTTCTTGCTGAAAATAGTAATGGTACTAAAACATTTCCATCTAGGCCTTGAATAATTAAATAGATTCCAAATAACCACCAAAAATCGCTAGACAGCCCCCATTCATATAACCCAACTAATAAAACTGGGATTGTAACTAGGATGGCACCAAAAAAAGGGATCATTACTGAGAGACCTACCAATAAAGCTAATAAAAAGGTATATGGAAGATCAAGAAAACTAAAAGCTATGAAACTAACAGAAGTAACAATGAATATCTCAATTATTTTACCTGTTACGTAGTTATAAAGTTGGTCATTCATTTCATTAAAAATAGAATCCATCAGCCCTCTCTGGCTAGGTCTAAAAAAGCTAATTAGAGGTAAAAGAGTCTCTTTATCTTTAAGAAAGAAAAAAACCATAAGTGGAATTAAAATAGCGTAAATCAGCGCATTGAAAGCAAAGCTTATTGTTCCAGCAATTTGACTTAAAGCTTGAGCAAGCAAGTTATTTATCTGACTGCTCAAATTGCCTAAAATCTTAGGGATTTCTTCTTCAGAAAAGAATTCAGGGTAAGACTTTGCTAAATTAGACAGAACTAATTGAAGTGAATCAACAATATTAGGAAGACTCTGTATGAAAGAGTTAATTTGAGAGCCTATTGTAGGAAGAATAAAAAAAAGGCTAGTGTAGACAGTGAAGAAAATAATTAAAGATGAGCTCAGAGATAGCCATCGAGGAAAATTTAGATTTTCTAGTGCTTGAGCTAATCCATTAAGTAAAAAAGCTATTACTAGGCTGATTAAAATTGGTAGAAGTATTCCTCCAAAAAAGAAAATAAGCAAAAAAGATACTAGTAAAAACAAGGCAAAATAGACCGTCTCTTCGTTAAAAAAGAATCTATTAATAAGCTTTTGAAATAGTTGTAGCATATTTATTTCCTTTTAATTCTATAAATAAAAAAGTTGCCTTCTTTTTCTGCATAAATAAGTTTGTTTCCACTTATTTTCGCATAAATAGGGAAATCTTCCCAAGAGGTTGGGTCTGTTGCACTTACCTCAAGAATTTCACCACTATTTAAACTAGATAGAGATAATTTAGTTTTTAGCAGAGGTAGTGGGCATTCCAAATCATTAGTATTTAAATATTTATCTACCATATTTCAAGATACTTTTTGAACTGATTGTTATTATATAAGTCAATATTAATATTAAGACTTATTATAAAGGTATGACAGAGAACAAACCTTCTAGTTTAAAGATAAAAACATTCTTAATTTATTTTTATCTTATTTGTATCCCCTTTTACTCCTTTTGTGAAGAGTTGCTTCCTGAACTAGGAGATACTTCCTCTTCAGCAATTTCTTTGGATTCTGAATACAAGTTAGGAAGACTTTATATGGCTCAATTAAGAAGAGGATTACCGGACTTAAAAGATCCTCTAGTCCAAGACTATACTGAGCACCTCATCTATCGTGTAAGTGAATACAGTCAACTTCAAGACAGAAGATTAGAGATCCTTTTGGTTGGAGACAAAAACATAAATGCTTTCGCTGCACCAGGAGGAATCATAGGAATTCATTCTGGTCTTATTTACCATTCAGAAACCGAAGGTCAATTTGTTTCAGTAATAGCACACGAACTAGCTCATTTAAGTCAAAGACATTTCGCCAGAAACCTTCAGAGACAAAAAGATAGAAGTTTTTCTAATGCCCTAATTTTATTGGCTAGTATTGCTGTTGCAGCCTCAACTAGACCTGAAGCAATAATGGCTGGACAACAGGTCTTGGCTCAACAAGCATTATCTTATAGCCGTAGTAATGAACAAGAAGCCGATAGAATAGGTTTTTTAACTATGATTACAGCAGGTTTTGATCCAGAAAGTATGCCTCAAATGTTCGAAAAATTACAATCACTTAGTAGGTTAAGTGGAGCAAATGAGCTTGAATTCTTAAGATCGCACCCATTAACAAAAAAAAGGATTAGTGATTCGAGGATAAGGGCTAGAGAGATAAAAGGTTCAAATTATAAGAACAGTTTAGAATTCGAATTGATTAAACAAAGAATAACTGTAAATACTTTTAAAACTTCTAGGCAGGCAGTAACTCAAATGAAGCAGGATAAACGGAGGTCTAAAGACGATAGAGAAAGCATTATTGCTGGTTATGGATTAGCTTTAGCTCTTTCAAGAGATAATAAATATAGCGAAGCACTCAAAGAGGTGAGACAGGCTCTTGAATTAGATGAAGAGAACCTAATTTTACAGACAGCTTTATTAGAAATACATCTGAATGCAGGTAATGGGATTGAGGCTGTTGGAGTGGGAAAAAATTTACTTGAAATGAACCCATCAAATTACCCTATCTCTATGCTTTATGCTAGGGCACTGATGGATCAAAGACAATTCGATGAAGCTGAAGACGTTCTAAAAAAATTACTGCTTAAAAGAAAATCAGATCCACAAGTTTGGTATTGGTTAGCTGAAGTACAAGGATTAGCGAGGAAGATAATTGGACTCCATCAATCTAGAGCTGAATACTTTTACCTAACAGGGAATTATGACAGAGCGATTGAGCACTTAAGATATGCTTTAGAATTAGCCGGAAATAATTTTCAACTCAATGAAGTTTTACAAACAAAGATAGAAAATATATTTGCGACTAAAGAAGATTTGAAAGACTATAGTTAGCCTGGTGGCCAGGTGAATTCTCTACCAGCAATTAAGTGGATGTGCAGATGAAAAACAGTTTGTTGAGCTCCTGCTCCATTATTGACAACTAATCTAAAAGCATCTTCTACACCTAAAGATCTTGCTATATCTCCTGCCACAAGAAATAAGTGCCCTAAAATTTCTTTATCTTCTGGACTAGAATCAGATATTTTCTCTATCTTTTTTTTTGGAATTATTAGTATATGGGTAGGAGCTACAGGGTTAATATCTTTAAAGGCTAGACATGATTCATCTTCGTAAACAATATCCGCTGGTAATTCTTTATCTATTATTTTCTGAAAAATATTTTCACTCATAAAAACTTACAGTTTCTTTGAATCATCATAGTCCAAAATCTCTTGCTCTTTATCTTCTGCACTCTTATTTAAGGAAACTTTGTAACCATCTACATAAGAAAGCTCCTTGATTCCATCAATATGCATTTTCCTATCTTTAAATTCCTTTTGTTTTAAGATATTTTCTTTTGCTTCTTTAGAATCTTTTGCAGCTGTGAAAAAATTCATATGTATTTCATAAAGCCCCTCTCCTACTGAAGGGTCATAATAACCAACATGTACCATATATAAATTCATAATCTTCTACAGATCATAATCGAATACCAAAACGAGAAAGTAAAGTTATATATAGCCAATAAATTACTACAGTAGAAATAATTGCGATTATAAATGAATTCAAGAAATCTATTCTTTTAAGTAATACAGGCAATACTAAAAAGAATGTTAATGACGGGGGTATGAGTAAAAGTATAGAGTTACTAAGGTTTATCACGCTCCCTGTATCTTTGGTGTCAAAATACAACCAGGTAATTGCTAGGGCTGAAGTAAGCGGTATAGAGGCTAAGATTCCAGCAACCAGAGATGATCTTCTTGCTATTTCTGAAATAGCTACAACAATCAATACAGTAATTAGCGTTTTGATAATTAAATACATCTCTTCTTATTTGCTCCTGAGCTCTCTACGGTATTATTATAGAAAAGAATGATAAATAAAAAAGAAGATAAAAATAAAAATATAGAAATATCTCACAGAGAACTACAGGAATACCTAGAAACCCTAGATCCCAAAAGAAATATCCAAGATATTGCAGCTTCAGCAGCTGAAATCTTGGCTCATGCACAACTATCTACAAAATGGGATGACGTACTGCCGATGTTAGAAGATGAAAATATTAAAGAAGAGTTCAGATTAGCTGCCCACATTATATTTAGAGCAAAGTTAATTTTGGAAGGAATGGAAAAAGACCCTTCTTCTATTAATCTCGTCTACAACACCATCTTAATGATGGATTCACTAGAGATTGCTAACTTAAAAGGGTATTTACCCAGTCTATCGTCCGTTAATTTCAATAAAATGGAGTCTTCAACATCTAGTATCAATATAGCAGTAAAAAAAGAAATGATCATAGATACAATAAGACGCTTATCTAAAGAAAATCCTAATAAGGGTATTACTTGGCTTAGAAAGAGAGCTTCTCAATTGCTGAGTTCAGGGAAGAAAAAAGGCTACAGTTACAGACAAATATTAAGAGATACGAAAGGTATGAAGCTTAAGAAATAACAATAACTTGTTTCTAGCTTTTAGTTAAGTTCATACCTAACCAAGTTGCTAACAAACACCCTACAACAGTTAAACAAATGTAAGTAATGACTCCTATGTAATTACCTTGCTCTATGAGTTGGAAAGCTTCTCTTGAGAAAGCTGAAAAAGTAGTAAATGCACCCAGGAATCCCATAAACAAGAAAGGTTCATAAATATCTGAATGCTTTGGTCCAATTAGATTTATTAAAAGGCCTAATAGAAAACAACCAATTACATTTACAAAAAAAATTCCTAGAGGAAATATAGCTGCTTGATACTTTTCAAGTAAATCAGAAATTAAAACTCTAGAAAGTGCTCCTAGAGCACCTCCTGCAAGAATCAATAAATACTTCATTTTAACTGGTGGGCCGTCTGCGACTCGAACGCAGGACCAATTCCTTAAAAGGGAACTGCTCTACCAAACTGAGCTAACGGCCCAAAGAAATTCGTATATTAAAGCTTTAAGCAAGTTAATTCGACTCCTGAAGCAAAGTTTTCATAGATTTTTTTGCTAACTCAGCAGCTCCTGTTTCTGGAAAATCTGAAATTAGTTTCGAATAATAAGTGTTTGCTTCTTCTTCATTTCCAAGAACCTCTTCAACTAACCCTAATTTGTATAAGGAATCCGCTACTCTGTTGTGATTGCTATATTTTTGAATAACCACTAGATAATTCTCTCTGGCATCTAGAAATTGTCCCTGAGCTGAAAATAATTCTCCTGACCAAAAATAAGAATCCGCTGAATATTCTCCGTCTGGGAATGTAATTATTAGCTCTTGAAATACCCCTAAAGCTTCTGAATATCTTGATTCTTCAAAAAATATAAGTGCTTTTTTGTAAAGGTCTACCTCTTCTGAGTTATTAGCATTTTGTGGTAATACAGAACCTTGTTCTAAATCATCTACCTCATTTGAAAGTAAACTATGCAGCCTTTTATCTAAGTCCAGATATCTTTGCTGTTGCAACTCTTGGTAACGTTCAATTAAATAAGTATTCTCTTCTATTAAATTCCTTAAAGTTGCTATTTCTTGTTCTAAAATGCTTATCTTTTGATAAATTAAATCTAAGGACTCCTCTTCTGTAAAAAGTTCCATAGGTAAAACTATAGACAACAAAAAAGTTGAAATTAAAGCTTTTTTCAAATTAAACAAACTTTATAGTATTTTTATAACAGCTCTTCTATTTTTAGACCAAGAGGTTTCGTTAGAACCATTTGCTACAGGTCTTTCTTCTCCATAACTCACTGTTGAGATCTTACTGGAGGAAACACCATTAACTTGAAGCATTTCTGCAACTTCATTGGCTCTCTTCTCTCCCAAAGCTAAATTATATTCTCTGGTACCTCTTTCATCGCAATGACCTTCAATTCTTACATTTGCGCCACTAGACTTTATTATTCCGGCCAATGAACGAATATCAGACATAGCTGCGTTACTTAGATTGTACTTATCATATTCAAAATATATTGTTCCTCCATCTTCACCAACAGAATCAGAATATTCAGATTGAGAGATAGCAGAGGCCGTCTCTGTTTCAACTGCTCTATCCATAGAGACAGAAGCACATCCACTAAAAGTACAAATTACAGCCGCTAAAACTAAAAATTGATCAAATAAACTCATATTTAACTCCTTTAGATAATTATACTTTTTTTTATTTGAAATAGCCTCTAGGAATTAAAGAAGACTTAATTATTATTTATTGGTAGAGATCAGAAGAGGAGACCAGCTGGGCTCTCTAACTTCTCCCAACCCAGTTGGAAGAATAAATTTTGTTTTTCCATCAATAGATAACCCTGCAAGAATATCTTTATCGCCTTCTTTAGTTGCGTAAATTATAACCTTGCCATTAGGAGAGATAGTTGGCGATTCATCAAGCTTTGTATCACTTAATATTCTTAACTTACCAGAACGTAAATTTTGTATTGCAATATGGAATATACCTTTTCTCCTGTGAACAAAGACTATACTCTTGCCATCAGGTAGATACCTTGCTCTAGCATTATAAGTTCCTTCAAATGTCCTTCTCCTTATTTTTTTGCTGGATACATTCATTTCATAAATTTGAGGCGTTCCGCTCCTGTTAGAAGTGAAAATTATCTTTTTTCCATTAGGAGACCAATCTGGTTCAGTATCAATACCAAAATGATCGGTTAACTGTCTCCACGAATCTTTTTCTAAGTTATAGCTGTAAATATCAGGGTTGCCTTCCTTAGAAAGTACAGCAGCTAAATATTTATCAGAAGGAGACCAATTTGGTGAGCTGTTTATTCCCTTTTGAAGTTTTAACCCTCTTCTATTTGCATTGTAAATATTTTGTATAAAGATTCTTGAAGTACCTTCTTCAAAAGAAACATAAGCTAAATTTTTACCACTTGAAGACCAGCTTGGAGACATTAAGGGTTGGTTTGAAGAAAAAATAACTGAGTCATTTTGACCGTCAATGTCAGCTACTCTAAGAGAAAATCTTCCTGTTAAAGAGTCTTCCTTGCTTATATAAGAAATCTTGGTTGAAAATATACCCGGCAAACCTTTTATCTCTGTATAAATTCTGTCACTAATTGCATGTCCTAGAGAACTTAAATATATGCTTGATCCTACTGATATTCCTCTTTTTACAAGCCTTTTCCTTGTTACATTAAATATAGAGAAATTTACAATTACGTCATCAGAGTTATCTCCTTCATAAGCAGATCCAAGAACTAAGTAATCAACATCAAGAATCTTCCAATCTCTATAAAAAATTTCTTCTTCTGTTTTTGGAAGACTTAACATTTCTTTTGGGGACAAAGACTCGAACTCTCCAAAAGATTCAAGATCAGAAGATATAATCTGATGTAAATATTTTTTTGGTGGCTCCTTCAGATTCCAAGATATTGGAACTATAGCAATACGTATGGGGTCCTCTATTCCTTCAGTTATTTCTATTCTCAAATCAGAAAAAAGGTAATTACAAAAACTCAATAATACAATTGAAAATATCTTATAAACCATAATTAATCCTTAGGATTAAAAACTAAAGTAAACTTTCTAAAATGATCATCAAATAACTTCCTGTCCATATCTAAATCATAGAATCTTGATACCTTTTCAACAGCATTAAGAGCTGAATTATCAAAAGCTAAACTTCCACTTGTCTTTATCATTTGAACTTGAATAACTTCTCCAGTTGGGACTAAAGTGAGAGATATCTCTACTGAGATGCCTTGAGTAATACCAGTTGGTTGTTTCCAGTTAGCCATAATTTGAGTTTTTATTAAATTTGAATAATAAGAAATTTGTTCAAAAGTTGAGTCGATATCATTTTTCTTCAACCCATCAATTACATGCCTTCTTTCTAAGTCAATAGACTCTATCTCAGATTTTGGATTGGCTATTTCTATTGTTTTAGGTCGGATTAAAGGATCATTAATTATTACCTCTTTAGCCATTCTAGGTTTTATTTTTTTTTGATCGGCTTTGGGTGATTCAAATATTAGATAGGCTGGAATAGGATCAATTTGATTAATTGCATATAAGTCTTTTATCTGAAAGAAATTAGTAAAAGACAAAACTAGACCTATGTGAAATAAAAAAGAAATAAAAAACCCTGAGAGGTAATTCTGCATATCTACTTTGAAGGAGGTTGAGTAATTAAACCTACATCTTTTGCACCTGAAGATTGAAGTACAGACATTAACTCCATTACTTTCTGGTATTTAACGTCACCATCCCCCCTAACTATGACCTGTAAAGAGGGATTAGCATTTAGTATTTTTTTAACTTGAAGAGAGATGTCATCTAGATTTAAAGGCATATTTCTTGTTGCTTGAGTTTCAAGAAAAAAGACCCCATCAGACTTTATTGAAACTATCAAAGGATCACTTTTTTCTCTAGGTAAAGGCTCAGAAAGAGTTTCAGGGAGATTAACTAGCACTCCTTGTACCATTAACGGTGCTGATATCATAAAGACAACCAAAAGCACCAACATAACATCTATATAAGGGACTACGTTAATTTCAGAGAGAAGAGTTCTTCTTCGCCTTCTTGAAGTCATTTTTTGTAAAGATCTCTATGTAAAACAATAGTAAATTCATCCATAAAATCTTCGAAGCTAGAAAGTAAAGATTCAACCGAAGTTGTGTACCTGTTATAAGCAATTAAAGCTGGGATAGCAGCGAAAAGACCTATAGCTGTGGCTATTAAAGCTTCTGAGATTCCTGGTGCTACTGTAGCCAGCGTAGCTTGATTAGTTTCAGCTAACCCTCTAAAAGAATTCATTATCCCCCAAACAGTTCCGAATAGACCTATGTAAGGGGAAGCAGATGCTACTGTTGCTAAAAAAGGCAAATGTTTCTCTAATTCTGCCTGTTCTCTTGAAAGTGAAATTCTCATTGCCCTTTCAGCACCCTCTAAAACTGTTTCAGGTTGTTGATTACGAATATTCTTAAATTCTTCGTAACCTGATCTAAAAATACATTCTGCCCCAATTGGTAAATTACTTTCTTCATTCCCTTTTTGAAAGACTGTTTCGAGACCTGCATCTGACCAAAACAAATCTTCAAAATTAAGTAGTTCTTGTTTAGATTTATTTAGGTAAATCCATCTTTCAAGAATAATCATCCAAGAAAAAATAGAAGCGAGCATAAGTAATACAATAACAAGCTGAACTACCAAGCTAGCGTTAAGAAAAAGATCAATAATTGAATAAGACATATTTTTATAATAATGATTTCATACCTTGGTATAAGTTACTAGGTAGAGGTTTTGGTTTAAAATCCAATATATCTAAACAACCACATTTAATCACCCCTCCACATAAAGTTTCATCAGAGTCGTTTAATATCATTTGATTAAAATCAAAACTAACCTTTCCGGCTTTAATGATTTGGGTCTCAACTTTAATTTGCTGATCTAGACGAGCAGGTCTTTTAAACTCTATTGATACTTCTCTAACTACAAAAATTGAGCCTTCCTGCATAAGCTCTTTCTGTTGATATCCTATTTCCCTTAGATATTCTGTTCTAGCCCTTTCAAAAAATTTTAAATAATTTGCATAATAAACAACACCCTGAGCATCTGTATCCTCGTAATATATTTTGATTGGGAAAATATGTCTTCTAAGCATCATTTATTTCAATGTCTTGGGTATAAAGATGCTTTATAAGATAGATAAAATCTTCCCATAGTAGATCAGCTGTAAAAGGGGAATTATTATCAAGACTTGGGTTAATAGCCCACAAAGGCAATCTTACTTTTATAGGTCTTCTATTAAACTTATACACAAGAGCAGGAATACCATCTTCACTAGTAGAATCTAAGACTTGTTGCCACCAGGCTTCCAAGGGTTCAGCACCTGTTCCATATCTTTTGCATTCAATATGCCATCTTCCTAACATTAAGTCTGGTAAATGTTTTTCTCTGGTCTGTTCTAAAATTCTTCTTATACTATTTTTTAATCCTAGATCTGAAGTTAAAAGATTTCCTATTTCTCTTTCAAATGAAGCACCTTTATTTCTTGAATTTGTCATAACTAATCTATGTGCTCAACAATCTCCTCAGGAAAGTCAGCATTAGAGTGAACATTTTGAGTATCATCTAAATCTTCTAAAGATTCCAAAAGTTTGTATATCTTTATAGAGGTCTCTAAATCGGTGGAAATACTTGTTTCAGGAACCAAGGTAATTTCTGCTTCCTTGGTCTCTATGTTTTCTGCGTTTAGAGAGCTCTTAACTGACTCAAAGTCTTCTACTTTAGTAGAGATGGTTATTGTTTGATCTAAGTTCTCTTCAATGTCTTCTGCTCCCGCCTCTATAGCAACCTCCATTATTTGATCCAAATTTGAATTGTTAGATATTTGAAGAAGTCCTTTCTTTAGAAAAAGATAAGAAACTGAGCCATCTGTTCCTAGGCTTCCCCCTGCCTTAGAAAAAGCATGTCTTACTTCGGCAACTGTCCTGTTGTTATTATCAGTCATAGATTCAACCATAATTGCAACACCACCAGGTCCATAGCCTTCAAAAATAACTTCTTCTAAGTTGTCTCCTTCTGCAGAACCTGAGCCTCTTTGAATTGCTCTTTCAATAGTGTCTTTAGGCATGTTTGCAGAAAGTGCTTTATCCAAAGCTGTCCTAAGTCTTGGATTATCTTCTGGTAGAGGACCACCTAACTTAGAAGAGACGGTGAGCTCTCTAATTAAACGAGAAAATAATTTTCCTCTTTTTGCATCTTGTCTGCCTTTACGGTGCTTTATATTTGCCCATTTAGAATGCCCAGCCATACCTAATCATCCTTATCTAAAGTTATCTGTAATTCATTTAATTGCTCCTGAGAAGCCTCACCCGGTGCTTCGGTCATTAAACAAGATGCAGTTTGTGTTTTAGGAAAGGCTATTACATCTCTAATAGACTCTGAAGAAGTCATAAGCATTATTAATCGATCATACCCAATTGCTAGACCAGCATGTGGAGGGCATCCATGTTGTAAAGCCGATAATAAAAATCCAAACTTTTCTTCGCTTTCTTTTTTGTCTATTCCCAATATTCCTAAAACAGAAGAAAGCATTTCATGATCATGGATTCTCACAGAACCTCCTCCAAGTTCAATACCATTAAGAACAAGATCATAAGCATCTGATAAACAAGATAGCGGGTCTTCTTCTAACTCTTCCTTGCTACATTTAGGGGAAGTAAAAGGATGATGTAAGGGAGTAATTTCCTTGCTTGCATTAAGCTCAAACATAGGAAAATCTACAATCCAGCATGGAGCCCATTCTCTCTCTAATAAATCTAGATCTTTTCCTAGCTCTACTCTTAAAGCTCCCAAAGATTCGTTTACTATTTTCTTCGGACCGGCGCCAAAGAAGACAATATCGCCTTTTTCTATTTTAAGTTGTGTTAAGAGCTGTGTAATAACTTCATCCTCTAAAAATTTGATGATAGGTGATTGAAGACCTTCCCTTCCTTTACTAGGATCATCTACCCTTATATAAGCCAAACCTTTAGCACCAAAATTAGATACAAAATTTGTATATTCATCTATTTGCTTCCTAGTTAATACCTCACCTCCAGGAACTCTCAAACAAGCAACCCTAGAACCTTCAGAATTAGCAGGTTCATTAAATACTTTAAACTCTGTTTTTAGGAAAAGATCTGAAACATCTTCAAAAATTAGGGGATTTCTTAAATCAGGTTTATCACTACCAAAATTCATAATGGCATCTTGATAAGTCATAGTAGAAAACTTACCTAAGTCTACATTTAAAACTTCTAAAAATATTTTCTTAATCAAATCTGTTACCAGATTAATTACATCTTCTGAGCCAACAAAAGAGCTCTCTAAATCTATTTGAGTAAATTCAGGCTGTCTATCTGCGCGAAGGTCTTCATCTCTAAAACATCTTGCAAACTGATAATATTTTTGAAACCCAGAAGCCATTAAGGTCTGTTTAAAAAGCTGAGGTGATTGAGGTAAAGCAAAAAATGATCCAGGATAGGTTCTGCTCGGCACTAAATAATCTCTTGCTCCCTCCGGGGTAGCCTTAGTCAATAAAGGTGTCTCAATTTCTAAAAAATCATTATTTTCAAAAAAATCTCTTATACACTTGGAGGCCTTAGACCTTAACCTAAGATTGTTTTGCATTTCTTTTCTTCTTAAATCTAAAAACCTGTATTTAAGTCTAGTTTCTTCACCAACAGAAGAGTACTCATCCAATTGAAAAGGAATTGGTAAAGAAGGGTTAAGAATGTTTAAAGATGATCCAACTATCTCTATTTCTCCTGTGTCGAGATCTTTATTGACAGTTCCTTTTGGTCTTTCTCTAACTTTTCCTTCAACCATGATTACAAATTCATTTCTACATGTTTCAGCAAGAGCAAAAATTTCTTTTAGTTCTGGATTGTAGACTACCTGAACTAGTCCAGAATCATCTCTTAAATCAAAGAAGATAACTCCTCCATGATCTCTCCTTCTATGTATCCATCCACTTAATTTAACTTCAGAATTAACATCTTTCTTAGAAACAGACCCGCATTTATTATTTGTTAGATTCTTCATTACTTAACCTTTAAGAACTTTTTGATTTAATTTCTTTTTTCTTAGATTCCTTCTTTTTACCTTTTTCTTTTGGACTGCTTTTATTTAACGATTTTTCTTTATCGCTATCGCTTTTAGCTAAATTCTTCTTTTTACCTGTTTTAAAATCAGTCTCATACCATCCTGTTCCCTTTAGTCTAAAAGAAGGTGCAGTTGGAACTTGTTGAAGTTCAGGATTCTTAGATTTAAAAGAATCAAGTTCAGATATCTTCATCTGAACTTCAATCAATTTTCTTTTACCTTTTTCTTTAAAAACGTAAGTGGGCATACTACTTTAATGAGGATTATACCAATTTAAGCTTATTAACTTATTATCTCGTTTAGTCTTTTACTAAATGTTAAGATTAAAAAGATAATTTTAAGCATGAAAACAAGTAAATTACTAATAGCTACTCAGAGAGAAAATCCTTCTGATGCTGAAACTATAAGCCACCAGTTAATGGTTAAAGCTGGGTTAATTAGGCAAGTTGCTTCAGGTATTTATAACTGGTTACCGCTAGGAATAAAGGTATTAAGAAAAGTAGAAGCAGTTGTTAGAAGAGAAATGGATGCTGCAGGTGCTCAAGAAATATTGATGCCTATGGTTCAACCCGGTGAATTATGGAAAGAGACTGGAAGATGGAAACAATATGGAAAGGAATTACTAGTCTTTCAGGACAGGCACGAAAGAGAATTTTGTTTAGGACCTACTCATGAAGAAGTAATAACAGATCTTTGTAGAAATGATATAAGAAGCTACAAACAGCTACCTTCCACCTTTTATCAAATTCAAACTAAATTCAGAGATGAAATAAGACCTAGATTTGGTGTTATGAGATCCAGAGAATTTCTTATGAAGGATGCATACTCTTTTGATCTCTCTCAAGAAGAATTGGATAAAAGCTATCAAAATATGAAACAGGCTTATATAAAGATTTTTGATTCGCTTGGTTTAGATTATCGAATTGTAAAAGCAGATAGTGGAGCAATAGGAGGTTCAGAATCTGAAGAATTTCATGTGTTGGCTAATTCTGGAGAAGATTTGTTAGCCTTTAGCGATAAAAGTGATTACGCGATAAATGCAGAGTTACTTATAGAGTCAAAATCTGGTCAAGATCCTGAAAGCTTGGAAGGAGCAGATAGTCCAGATGGAAAAGGTAAGTTAAAACTTAAGAGGGGGATAGAAGTTGGTCATATATTTAAATTAGGTAAGAAATACTCTGAAAGTATGAAACTAAACATACAAGGTGAAAAGGGGAATATTAATCCTGAAATGGGTTGTTATGGAATAGGTATTTCAAGAGTAGTTGCAGCAGCTATAGAACAAAACCATGATGAAAGAGGAATAATTTGGCCTAAAGAAATTAGTCCTTACTCAATTGTTATTGTTGAAATTAACCCTAAAGGAGATGAAAGTCTGAAAGAATTCAGCTCCAAAATATATACTAACCTTAAAGAAAAAGGTCATTCTGTTCTATGGGATGATAGAGAACAAAGTGCAGGTGTAAAATTTTCTGACATGGAGTTAATTGGAATTCCTGAAATGATTATAGTTGGAGAAAAATCATTTAAAGAAAACAAATTGGAACTAAAAATTAGAGGAGAAGAAAAAACAACCTTGTTAGATAAAGAAGAATTTCTTAATAGAGCTTAGCTAATTTTTAAGAATCTATTCTGTCTTTAATGTCTCTAGTATCTCTTTTTCTATCTTTTTAGCTATCTTTGGATTTTCTTCTAAAAATTCAACTGAATTTGATTTCCCTTGTCCTATTTTTTCACCTTCTAGGCTGTACCATGCTCCTGATTTCTCTACTATTCCTAGATCAGAACCTCGATCCAAAAGCTCACCCAATCTATTTATTCCTTTGTTATAAATAATCTGAAATTCAGCTTGTTTAAAGGGTGGAGATACTTTGTTTTTCACTACCTTGACTCTAGTTTCATTTCCAACCGCCTCATCTCCTTCTTTTACTGTTCCTATGCGTCTAATATCTAACCTAACTGATGAATAGAATTTAAGAGCATTTCCACCAGAAGTTGTTTCTGGGCTTCCAAACATAACACCAATTTTGTGCCTAATTTGATTGATAAAAATTACTAAAGTATTAGATTTTTTTACATTTCCAGTGATCTTTCTTAAAGCTTGGGACATTAGCCTAGCCTGCAAACCTACATGAGTGTCCCCCATCTCCCCTTCTATCTCAGCTTTAGGAACTAAAGCTGCTACTGAATCAATTACTAATACATCAACCCCACCAGAATGCACCATTATATCAGCCACTTCAAGTGCTTGTTCTCCGGTATCGGGTTGAGATATAAGTAGCTCTTCAACATTAACACCTAACTTCTCTGCGTACAATGGATCTAAAGCATGCTCGGCATCTATAAATGCTGCTGTTCCACCTAATTTCTGGCATTGAGCTATAACCTCAAGAGTCAGAGTAGTTTTTCCAGAAGATTCAGGGCCATATATCTCTACAACCCTGCCTCTTGGTAAACCACCTATACCTAGAGCTAAATCTAGACCTAATGACCCAGTAGGAACTGCTGGTATCTTCTCGTGCTTCTTATCACCCATTCGCATGACTGTTCCAGTTCCAAATTGACGTTCAATTTGACTTAGGGCTGCATCAAGTGATTTATTCTTATCTTTGTCGTTAATATTAGTTACCTTTTTCTGTGCCATGTTCACCTCCTAAAGGTTTCACAAGGCGATTATACATAATACTGTATAAATAAACAGTATTATTTTAATTACTCTTTAATAGGTCAATTGTACCTATTAAAGCTCTTTCAACCGAGGAATATCTAATCTGGTTTCTATCGCCAGAAAAAAGCTCAGTAGAACATATAGTATTTTGACCCTTTATCTTCCATGCAAAACATACTGTTCCTACTGGTTTATTTTCTGTTCCTCCTGAAGGACCAGCGATTCCACTTATAGCAACCCCAATATCTGCTCCTGTTTTATTTAGCGCCCCAGTTACCATTTGATTGACTATTTCTTCACTCACAGCGCCTAAATTGTCTAGTTCATTTGAGCAAACATCCAAAATTTGTGTTTTAGCTTCATACGAATAGGTTACAAAGGAAGAACCGAACCATTTTGAACTCCCTGGAACCGATGTAATTGAGTGTCCTACCCAACCACCCGTACAAGACTCAGCACAAGTGAATGTTAAGCCCTTAATCTTAAGTATTTCACCTAAATCTGAACTAATTTTTACTAAGTCTTCTTGGTTCAATAAAGATCCTTCTAAATTATTAATCGCAATTAGACCAGAAATCTAATTATTGTCCAGATAGTAGTTAGTTAGATATGTTGGTAAAATTAACTATTCATAATGTTATGGCTTTTATAGTTGTAGAGTCCTGTATCAAATGCAAGTTAACTGACTGTGTTGAAGTGTGTCCTGTTGACTGTTTTTATGAGGGACCTAATATGTTAGTAATCAACCCTGATGAATGCATAGATTGCGCTCTATGTGAGCCTGAATGTCCTGTAGATGCTATTTACTCTGAAGATGAGGTCCCTGAAGACCAGATACCGTTCATTGAATTAAATGCAGAACTATCTCTCGAATGGCCTAATATTACTGAGCAAAAAGACCCTCCTGAAGATGCAGATGAATGGAGAGAGATAAAAAATAAATTTAAATATCTTGAGAAGTAGTAGATAACTTTTGTAATAAAAAGATTATTACGATTCCAAATATTACGCCTAATATTATTTCAAAATAAGTCGTGCTATTTTCAGGGAATAAGATTTTCCACTTTCCTGATTTCCAAAGAAGGGGGACACTTAGAAGTACAAGAGAGTAAAAAAACCCCAAAAGATGACTTGGATAATCTTTGTAAGCTTTTTTAACTATATTTATAAATAATAAGAGACCAGTTATGCATCCCGCAAATAAACTTGAAAGAATAATCACGTTAAGATCCTTTAAAGCTAGAATAATTAGTTCATAAATTCCTAAAAGAAGTAATACAAAACTTCCTGATGTGCCCGGTAATATAAATGCGCAAACGCCAATAAATCCACCAAAGAATATATAAAAATAACTTACTTGTTCAAACTTATTAGGCGTAAAGTTCCAAGCTAGACTTATAACAAGGCAAGCAATTAGAAATCCTATAAAGAATTTTTTGTCAAAAACTTCAGGTTTGAGGGGTTTAAATAACAGTGAAGTTAGTAAAAGACCGGAAAAAAAAGCTTTTAGGAAAAAAGGGTGGTTTTTCAAAAAAAATATAATAACTGATGATAGGGTCAAGGCTGTTACTACCATTCCAAAAACTAAAGTTAGTAAAAAATTTAAATCTGATTCCTGCCAAACACTTTTACGGTTTGCAGAGAAGATACCTCGGAGAAAATTAATATTTATATTGGAAATGGAGCTAATAAACCTTTCATAAATTCCTAAAATTAATGCAATTGTTCCACCTGAAACGCCAGGTATTAATTCCGCAACTCCGATTACCATGCCCTTTAAAAAAATAAAAAAATGCTCTTTCATACTTTAAGTAAGAATTTTATTGAACCCTACCGCCCAAAAATGGAACAAATAAAACTTGTTCGATGATTTCTGTATCATAATCTTTTTTATCTATCTTCTTTATTAAAGACAGATTTTGAACTTCCCCTCCACCGATAGGAGCAATCAACCTTCCTCCTATCTTTAATTTATCTAAAAAATAAGATGGGATTTCTAAAGGAGCTGCTGCAAATAATATTGCATCATATTTCTCATCCACTTTCTTAAACTCAGTGCCATCATCAAAAACAAGTTTTACATTTCTTATTTTTAATTTATTTAAATTTTTTTTTGCTTTTTCATGTAAAGCTTTAATTCTCTCTAATGTATGAACAGATTTACAAAAACGAGAAAGAATAGCAGCTTGATATCCGCAACCAGTGCCAACTTCAAGTGCTTGACCTAGAGGTTGTGTTTCTAACTTATTCTCTTCAATAAGAATTTCGGTCATTCTAGCAACTATATAAGGTTGCGATATTGTCTGTTGATGACCTATGGGCAAAGCCAGATCTTCATAAGCTCTTGAAGCTAAAGCTTCATCTAGAAATAAATGCCTAGGTATGTCCCTCATAGCTTCTAAAACCCTAACATCTTTAATTCCTTTCTCAGTTAGTCTTTCTATTAGTCTTTGCCTTGTCCTCAAAGAAGTCATGCCCAATCCCTGTTTTCTTTCTAACTTCACTGTCTATTTTATAAGGAGCCAACCCAAGACTTGAGTTCACTTTGAAATTCTTCTATTAAGAAAACAGGTCCGATGGAACTAATAGACACCTCTCCTCTTGCTAAAGCAGCTATGTCAGTATCTTCTTTATTTTCAGGCACTTTACTCCTATGTGTAATCCAAAACCTCTCTTTGCCTGAATCTGTAATTTCTTTATTAGGAGGGTTTCTTTTCCCCCATGTACCTGGACGAGTTAGTTTAAATTTAGTTATTTCCTCATAATTCAGATTAGGAACGTTTATATTTAAAGTTAGCTGCGAATCTATCTTTAATTGACTTAGTTTTTTTACTACATCACAGCTTATTTTTGCAGCTGACAAGAAATTAGGACGGATTCTTCCCTCTGCTCCTGGCTGATTAAATGCTGCAGCAGATATTGCAATTGAAGGCATACCAAATTCTCTTCCTTCCAAAGCAGCTCCTACGGTACCAGAATAAAGCAAGTCTTCTGCCATATTAGCTCCGTAATTTATGCCACTCAATAATAAGTCTGGTTTGAAAGGACAAATTTCATGCAAAGCTAGATGTACACAATCCGCTGGAGTGCCATTAACTGAAACAAAATTTTTCTTGATGCTTGATGTCTTTAAAGGTCTTTTAGTTGTTATTGAGGAGCCCGCTCCACTCATTTCTTTTTCAGGAGCAACCACAAAAACTTCATATTGATTCTTTAATTCACTGTAAAGCTGATTTATGCCTTCGGCATCAATACCATCATCATTACTCAAAAGTATCTTCATCTAAATCAATTTCTTTTTTTATTGATCAATGAAACTGCCTGACAAGATATTCCAGTTTTTTTTCCTTCAAACCCCAACCCATCTGTTGTAGTGGCCTTACAGCTAACCCTATCAATTGCTACATCTAAATTCTTAGAAAGAACATTAGTGATCGAATTGATTTTTTTATTTATTTTAGGAGTCTCAGTTATCAAGGTAACATCAACATTTAAGATTTCGTATTCTTTGGATTTCAATAAATCTACAACTTGCTTCAGAAGAATTAAGCTAGAGATATCTTTGTTTTCTTGATCTTCAGAAGGAAACAGGGTTCCAATATCTCCCAATGAAGCAGCTCCTAGCAGAGAATCAATGATTGCATGAGTAATTACATCTCCATCAGAATGAGCTTGAATTGAAAATTCACTTTCAATAAAAACACCGCCTAGTACCATGCCTTCTCCGGCAATAAGCTTATGTGCATCGTAACCTATTCCTACTCTCAAAATTAACTCTCCAGTCTTCCTTGGGATAAAAGTATTGACTTAATCAAAGTTAAATCTTCAGGAAAGGTTAGCTTTATATTATCTTTATGTCCTTGGACCATTCTTAAACTTCCGCCATTTGCTTCAACTAAACTTGCTTCGTCAGTAATCTCTAAATTAGTACTTTTGTTACGGAAAGCACTATAAAGAGATTCTTTCTTAAATATTTGAGGGGTGAAAGCTGCCCATAACTTGTTTCTATCAAAAGTGTTTAAAATTGTTAATTCTTCCTCAGAAACTTCTTTTATTGTATCTGAGCAAGGAGAACCCAAAACAGCCCCATCAATTTCTTGGTCAAGGCAACTGATTAATTTCTTAACATCAGAACTTCTTAAGCAAGGCCTGGCTGCATCATGAATCAAAATATGATTAAAAGAAATATTAGATTCTTTCCAGAATTTTAAACCGCTTTGTACTGAGTCAGTCCTTGAATTACCTCCCTCAGTTATAAAGACTTTGGGATTATCCATAATAGATGATTTAGCCTGTTGATCGTCTGGAGGTATAACTATACAAACACCTTTGCATTCAGAAAAATCTAGAATAGGAACTAAACTTAATTCAACAATTGACCTTTCTTCAATCTGAATAAATGGTTTACGTATCTCTGATGAGAATCTTAAACTATTTCCAGCAGCTGGAATTATGGCAACAAAACTATTATTCATTGATCTCTTTTTTTATAAGATCAATCTCTATATGTTTGTTTTCAACATCTTCGAACCTGTAAAATTTTTCGCCAGGTTTTATCAACCCTAATTCTGATCTAGCTAATCCCTCTATAGCAGTCCTTTCAGATTTTAAGAAGTTTTTCTGTTGCTTTAAATTAAGATTTTTTTCTTCTAATTCTAAAGCTATTTGCCTCTTCTCATTGAGCTCTTTCTTTAAGTCTTGTAAACCTAAGAAACTATAATCTCCTGTCCAAATATTAACTTGAATACTTATAAAAATAATAACCAAAACAACAATTACCAAGGAAACTAGATTATTTTCTATATAAAGTTCTTTTATTTTATCTAGATTCATATTCACTTATATAAGGGATATTAAATTTATCTTCTAAAATTAATAATCTATTGTATTTTGAAACCCTGTCAGTTCTAGAAGGAGCTCCTGTCTTAATTTGTCCTGAAGATAAACCAACTGCAATATCAGCTATAGAGGTATCTTCTGTCTCTCCAGATCTATGCGAGATAACTGTCTTGTAATTATTTTGAGTAGCTAGCCCAGCTGCTTTCAAAGCTTCAGTAACTGTTCCTATTTGGTTAATTTTAATAAGTACTGAATTTGCAACATCTTCTTTTATACCTCTTTCAATCCTAAGGGGATTGGTAGCAAATACATCATCTCCAACTAGCTGAATTTTCGATCCAAGTTCTCTTCCTAATAATTGCCAGCCCTCCCAATCATCTTCATCCAGACCATCTTCTAGAGAATTTATAGGATATTTGCTGATTAAATTCTTTAGATAATCTACCATCTCAAATGAATTAAGGCTTTGCCCCGATCCTTTCAGTTCATATTTCCCTTCATTAAAGAACTCTGAAGCAGCAGGATCTAAACAAATAAATACTTCTTCACCCGGGTTATAACCAGATATATCTATTGCTTTTAAAATAAATTCTAATGCCTGTTCTGCAGACTCTAGGTCAGGAGCAAATCCACCCTCATCTCCTATGGAAGTGCTGAGTTTTTCTTCTTTTAGTAGATACTTTAAATTATGATAAATTTCTACACCGCATTGCATAGCAGACCTAAAAGTTTTAAAACCCTTTGGTTGAATCATAAATTCTTGAAAGTCAATCTTATTATCAGCATGGGCCCCTCCATTTAAAATATTCATCATAGGTACAGGCAGAGTAGGATCCTTTTTTTCTTTAAATATTTCGAAATGAATAGAGTTTACATGTTCATAGAGAGGAATAGATTTAGATACAGCAGAAGCTCTCAATATTGCAAGGGAAGCTGCTAAAATTGAGTTTGCACCCAAAGCACTCTTATTTTTTGTTCCATCTAGGTCACATAGCTTTCTATCATTTTCAACTTGATTTAATGGATCCAGGCCAATCAATAAGTCCCTTATTTGATCATTTATAAAATTAACAGCCTTTGATACCCCTTTTCCATTAAACTTTTCTTTATTTCCATCTCTTAACTCTACAGCTTCGTATTTACCTGTAGAAGCTCCTGAAGGCACAAAAGAAATGGAAGAGCTTCCATCTGAAAGTTTTACTTCAACAGAAACTGTTGGGTTGCCTCTTGAGTCTAATACCTCAAAAGCAGAAAGTTCACTTATAACTATTTTAGTCACCTTTAAGTAATCTCGATTTCAGGAAGATCCTTCACTAAGTTATCGATAGCACTAATTTGTTCTAAGAAAGGTTTTAAAAGCTTTAATGGCAAAGCACAAGGCCCATCACATTTTGCTTCAGCGGGATTAGGGTGTGTTTCTAAGAATAAACCTGCTAAACCAAGTGACATAGCTGATTTTGCTAAATCTAAAGCAAAATGTCTTCTTCCGGAAGTGTTTTTACCTCCTCCTCCTGGTTGTTGGAGAGAATGCGTTACATCAAAAATAACTGGATAATTACTTAACTTTAATTCTGCTAACCCCAACATATCAACTACCAAATTGTTATATCCGAATGTCGTACCTCTCTCACAAATTAAAATATTGGCATTATTACTTTCCTTAAACTTACTTATGATGTTCTTGACTTCGTTAGGTGACAAGAACTGACCCTTTTTAATATTTACTGCTAATCCAGTTAATGCAGCACTTGAAATTAAGTCTGTTTGTCTACATAAAAAAGCAGGTATCTGCAAAATATCTAAAACATCTTTGACCTTATCAACTTCTTCAGGAGAGTGAACATCAGAAATAATAGGTACTTTATAATCAGTCTTAATTTTTTCTAGTATTCTTAGCCCTTTCTCTAAGCCTGGTCCTCTATATGAATCAACAGAAGATCTATTAGCCTTGTCATAAGATGCTTTAAAAATAAAGGGGATACCCAATTCATCAGTTACTCTTTTTAACTCTTCAATTACTTCAGTAATTATGGGTTCGTCTTCTAAAACATTAAGACCAGATATAAGAACAAAATCTGTATTATTACTTATAGAGATATCCTGTATTTTTACTTCTTTCACTTCAATTACTTAATTTAATTTGTCTTTGATTATTAGCTGCGTCGATGAAACCTCTAAATAGAGGGTGACCATCTATGGGGTTAGAAGTAAATTCAGGATGAAACTGGCAACCAACAAACCATGGGTGCTCATTAATTTCAATAACCTCAACAAGGTTATTATCTTTAGATTTTCCAACAATACTTAACCCTGCTGATTCTATTTGTTCCACATAGTTATTATTAATCTCATATCTATGTCTATGTCTTTCTTGAATAGAGTCTTCTCCATAAAGAGAACTAGTCAAAGAGTTTCCTGAAAGGAAGCATTCTTGAGCACCTAAACGCATTGTCCCTCCTAGATCTGAGTTTTCATCTCTCTTTTCAATAGCACCATCTGAATCCATCCATTCATTTATCAAGCCAACTACTGGATAATTAGTATTCTTATCAAATTCACTACTATTTGCTCCTTTTAGTTTTAAAACATTTCTTGCAAACTCTATAACTGCCACTTGCATTCCTAAACAGATTCCTAAATAAGGTATTTTATTTTTTCTAGCATACTCTGCTGTAGTTATCATTCCTTCAATTCCTCTGTGTCCAAAGCCACCAGGGACAAGGATTGCATCAACATCACTTAGAACACTATCAACATTATTTGGTTCAATAGATTCTGAATCAATATAGTTAATATTAATCTTTAACTGATGCTGTATCCCACCATGAACTAAAGCTTCATTTAGAGACTTGTAGGCATCCTTAAGATCCATATACTTGCCTACCATAGCTATTGATACTTCATTCTTAGGGTTGATATGAGCCTTTGTAACTCTTCTCCAATCTTCAAGTTTAGGCTTATCACAAGATAGATTAAGTTTTTCAGTTACTATTTCATCTACTTTTTGTAAATTAAGCTGGATAGGGATTTCATAGATAGATTCAACATCAGGTAAAGAAATTACACTTTCCTTTTCAACATTAGTAAACAAAGCTATCTTTTCTCTAGCTTCTTCAGAAAGCTCTTCATCAGACCGGCAAACTAGTATGTCGGGCTGAAGCCCGTGGGACAGCATTTCTTTAACAGATCTTTGTGTAGGTTTTGTCTTTGTCTCTCCTGCAGCAGCAATATAAGGAACTAAAGTTAAATGCATGAATAAAGTTTTAGTACGTCCCAATTCAATCTTCATTTGTCTTATTGCTTCAAGAAACGGCTGTGATTCTATATCTCCTACTGTTCCTCCAATTTCAACTATAGCTACTTCGGAACCCTTTGAACCTTCTTTAACTCGTCTCTTAATCTCATCAGTTATATGGGGTATAACTTGTACTGTACCACCCAGATAATCTCCTCTTCGTTCATTCTTTAATACAGATTCATAAACTTGACCAGTAGTGAAATTATTGTCTTTAGACATCTTAGATTTTATAAACCTTTCATAATGACCTAAATCCAAATCTGTTTCTGATCCATCATCAGTTACAAATACCTCTCCATGTTGAAATGGACTCATAGTTCCAGGGTCTAAGTTTATATAAGGGTCTAATTTCATTATGGTTACTTTAATCCCTCTACTTTCTAAAAGAGCCCCTAAAGAGGCTGAAGTAATACCTTTACCCAAAGAGGACACTACTCCTCCGGTTACAAAAATGAATCTAGTTTCTGAATTTCCCATCTGTATACCATGCAAAAAAAAGGTTCTGCAAGATGGCATTACAGATTAACAAAAAGTTGCTATACCTACAATGTAAATAAACGTTTTAAGAGAAAAATATTAAGGTTCTTAGTTGTCTTCGTTATCGTAATATTGCGGTGGATATCTCTCTTCTTTAGCTAAATTCTCGAACTTAGCTACCGAATCCCTAAAAGCTAAAGAAATTGTTCCAGTTGGTCCATTTCTTTGCTTTGCTATATTTACTTCAGCCTTTCCTTTATTCTCTAGATCATTCTTGTCGTAATACTCATGCCTATATAAAAAAGCTATCACATCTGCATCCTGTTCTATTGCTCCCGAATCTCTTAAGTCTGCCAATATAGGTCTTTTATTAGGTCTTGATTCTACAGCCCTATTTAATTGAGAAAGAGCAACTATAGGAACATCTAACTCCTTGGCCAAGGCTTTTAGCGATCTACTGATTTCACTGATTTCAGCTACTCTATTATCACTTTTGTTCTGTACTTGCATTAAACCTATATAATCAACAAATATCATTGCGAGGTCTTTATTCTCTCTTTTTACTCTTCTAGCTCTAGACCTCAATTCTGAAGGACTTAAAGCAGGCGTATCATCTAGTAGAATGTTTTTACTACTTAAAACTGATAAGGCCTTATCAATTCCCTCCCAATCAGCATCTTGTAGCTGACCCCTCATAAGCCTCTGTAAATCAATATTTGCAATACTTGAAATAAACCTTCTTACTACTTGTTCTGCAGACATTTCCATACTGAATATCAAAACAGTTTGGTCGGTTTGAGTTGCAACATTTTCTGCTATATTAAAAGCTAAGGCTGTCTTACCCATTGAAGGCCTTCCAGCAATTATTATTAAATCTGATCTTTGAAAACCCAAGGTTATTTCATCAATCTCTGTAAAACCTGTGCTTGCACCCACAAGAGATTCTCCTAATTCATTTGACTCTTGAATATTGGAATAGACTGGACCAAGTAATTCTCTAATACCTTTTGGACCTGCCGATCTCTTCACATCATCTCTTAAACTTAAAATACTTTCTTCAGCATTATCAATAATTTGATCGCTAGAAGAAGAATCTGATTCCTTTGCGTTTTTTGCAATTTGGTCAACAGTTGTAATCAACCTCCTAAGGTTTGATCTTTGTTTAATAATTTCAGCATAACTTTCTATATTTGCTACGCTAGGCGTTTCTTTAGCTAATTGGGTTAAATAATTTTTTCCACCTAGATCAACTAGTTCAGGGAGATCCCCATTTCCTTCTAAAGCTTCCTGAACTGTAATTAAATCTACAGGCTTTCCTAGATCTTGAAGGTTTTTTATAGTCTTAAAGATAAGTCTATGCTCGTTGCTATAAAAGTCTTCTTCAAGGATAACTCCAGCTACTAGATCCCAAGCATCATTTTTAAGCATAATGCCTCCGAGAACTGCCCTTTCTGCTTCTACAGAGAATGGAAGTTGAATATTTTCGTTAGGATATTGAGACATTCGAAGAGATAAAATTGAGTTACATAGATTAACTCTAATTCTCCCACTTGATTAGATTTAAAACAATATAAATTTAGATTATTCTTCTGCTTCTATCTTAATAGAAATAGATTCCACAACTTCTGGATGAAGTTCTATATCAATTTTATATTCACCAAGCTCTTTTAAGGTGCCCTCAGGTAACCTTATAGCTCCCTTTTCTATTTCTAGCCCTTGGCTAATAATGGCTTCTGATATTTCTCGAGTTCCTATAGAACCATAAAGAGTTCCTTCTTCAGAAACAATTGTTGAAATAGAAACCTCTAGAGATTTGAGTTTCTCTGCTATTTCAAGAGCTAAATTCTTTCTCTGCAGCTCAGCTTTTTCTAGAGAAACTTTTTTAGCTTCATATTCAGCTTTATTTTCTTTATTGGCCTTAATAGCCTTACCTGAAGGAATTAAGAAATTTCTTGCAAATCCAGATTTAACACTAACTAAATCTCCTGGATCTCCTAACTTAGTAATTTTTTCTAATAGAATAATTTCCATAACTAACCATAATGTGAATCTGTATAAGGTAATAAAGCTAGATGTCTAGCCCTCTTAATAGCTGTGGTTAACTGCCTTTGATATTTTGCAGAAGTTCCTGTTGTTCTAGATGGCATAATCTTGCCTGTTTCCGTAATAAATTCTTTTAATAAACCTATATCCTTATAATCTATCTCTTGAATACCTAGAGCAGTAAATTTACAGAACCTTCTCCTATTTTCTTGATTAGAAGGTCTTTTTTTAAAATTTTTCTTTTGTTTTCTAGCCATATTTCTTAACTTATTCCTTCTTTTAGTTTTCTCTGTTTATTAATTCGCTTCTTCTTCCTTTGCCTCTTCTTTTGACTCTTTATCTTCTTCCTTTGCCT
>TARA_B100000686_G_scaffold45453_1_pt1 | contig 74048 bp, 70 predicted proteins | sample TARA_B100000686 | Tara Oceans TARA_B100000686 (sample SAMEA2622733) | marine metagenome | biome: marine biome (ENVO:00000447); feature: marine epipelagic mixed layer (ENVO:xxxxxxxxx); material: "saline water (ENVO:00002010), including plankton (ENVO:xxxxxxxx)" | depth 150 m
CTTTGAAGACATGGCTAATGAATTCTGGGGGCCTGAGCTTCGGTATTTGAGAGAGATTTTTATCCATTTTCGCTTAGGACATACTGGTGTAAGTCAAGCGTGGCTGCCTTGCTTTAATAGCCCTGTTTATAACGCAGTGCAGCGTGGCTATATCAAAGTGTATAAGCTTGATAAGGGTAAGCAGTTTCGGTCAAGTCAAGAGCTCTCAGTTGCTTCGCATCCAATTTGGTCCCAGCATCTGCAAAGTGAATATGCTGAAGGCAGCATAAACCAGCTAAGAGCAACGCTCGCCTGTGCGCTGAGCGAATCTCTCGATGGTCGCTGGTATGATCGAGATGTCGAAAACCGCATGCTTTATAGTCATGGATTTGGTGCTCGAATGAAGCTTCGAGTTGAGCACACAGCTCAGGCTGCTGTTACTCATGTATCAGAAAGCCTCCAAGAGCTTATAGAAATAGGGATTGTCTTATTTAAAGGTGTGCAAGCTGGTTATCAAGCCTATCTTGAACTTCGTCACGATATTGATGAGAAAGGCGCAGCTGCTATCACAGATCGTATGCATGCTCTTGGTATTAAGATCGAGCAAAGTGTTGATAAAGTCACTGCATTGCTCAAGCAAGGTCTTAGCATGCTCAATATTATTTTGAGTGACCCTTACTGTCGGGGCTATCTTTTTGAATATTTCGATGGATTAAAAGAATCAATCTCCGAGCTTGGTCGTTGTCGAATGATCGGTGGCTTCATTGGTGAGGTTGGCCTTGATTTTATAATAGCAATAGCAACACGAGGCATAGGCCTTATTCCGCGTGCAGCACAACTTATCGGTGGTTTATCCTATAAAGTACTCAAAGTGATGCTGCAGATCTATGACGCCGTGCAGGCAAAGGCTGGGCAGGCTTTAGAGGCAAGCAGGGCTGCGCAGCGTCGGCTTGATGTAAAATTGAATAGGGCGATAGCACCTAAGTCGAATACCCTCAATGTAAATACTGGTTTAAAACAAACTGGCGGAGGTGGTTACTCGGCATCCGCAGATGAGTTATATGATGCAATTAGAGATAGTGATACAGATGTATCTATGATTGCATCTAATACAGGCTTCAAACCTGAAAACATTCAAAAAGTAAAAAATCATGTTTTCTATGATGAGCACTTACTTGATAGATATGTTGATTACGGCATTCCCGCTAAAGTCGGGAGATTTGATAGCACTATCGAGCAAGCTAACGCATGGAAGCGACTGGAAAATGGTACGTATACTGATTTGGATATCACATGGCTTAAGCATGAAACTGCTGAAAGATGGTATGAAAAAAAGTATAATTCTGGATATAGTGAAGCCCACAATAGAGTTGATTCACGCTGGAGTGGCTTTCCTTGGGAGGAAGAATAATGCAATTCGTAAAAGATGGCGATATATATAAAATTGCTCGGATGACAAGTTCACAAGATAACATTCTTGGTGTAACTTTTGCTAGTGAGGAGACTACTGTTGAAGTGGAAGAGTGGGCTGTAAAAAAGAATGCGAAAATTAAGTCTACTTCCGAACAAGTTCTGGAGCAAGTCTTGTCAGGCTTAGAGTTAGTAAACAAAAATCTAAGCAAAAAATACTACATATCAAAAGTATATTTTTTACCTTCCGATAGTGCTTCAAACTCAGTTTATAAATTTTTAATACAAGAGTTGGTTAAATATTTTCATAGCGGCAAAACCTTCATTGTTGTTTGAAGGTTGAATCAAGTGACACTTGTTATGGTCATTACAAGTGTCACTAAACTTAAATCACCTATAGAAAGGTTTAAATGCAAAAAATTAAAACAAGCTTTTAATGCTTGGGTCAACTTTCTTATTGAGAGATTCTAGCCCTTTCATTGGTGTATCAATACCAGACTCTGGTGCTCTTAATCTAAAGAGCGGGAATCGACAGGTAAAGCGGCTGCCACGGCCAATCTCACTATCAATAATCAAGCGCCCATCATGGCGCAACATAATGTGCTTCACAATTGCTAAGCCTAAGCCTGTGCCACCAGTTTGAGATGAACGACCAGCATCAACACGATAAAAGCGCTCAGTTAAACGAGAAAGATGCTCAGGAGAGATGCCCTCGCCTCTATCAATGACTTGCAAATCCATGGTTGCACCATCAGTGGATGGACGCCATTTCACAGTAATAGGTTTATCTTCTGCCGTGTACTTGACTGCATTAACCATTAAGTTTGTTAAGGCACTTCTCACTTCTGTTGGTGAGCCAACTAAAGCAATATCAGCAGTTTCAATATTAATTTCGCGCTCATGCACAAGCAGTACATCTTCTTTTACTGCTGCAATCAACTCTTGCATATTGATAAGGGCTTGGTCTTTTGGCGTATGCTCTGACTCTAAACGAGACAAAGTTAGTAGATCAGTAATAAGAGCATTCATACGAAGCGCTTGACCATTCATTTGACTAATTGCAGGATGCCAACGCTCAGGTAGCTCATCATAGTAATCAACCATCTGCTCAAGATAACCACGAAGAACTGTAATAGGTGTTTTAAGCTCGTGAGAAACGTTAGCAACGAAGTCAGATCTCATTCGCTCTAATTTAGAAATACGAGTCACATCTCTCACAATGATCATACGATCATTACGGCCAAACTCAGTAAAATGAAGCTGAAGTAATTGCTCTGGTCTATTGGGCATGCTCAGACCTAATGCTTCATCATATTCTTTTTGATCAAAATATGTTTTAAATCGAGGGTCACGAATCAAGTTGAACACTGGCTGGCCAATATCTCGGCCAAGCTGTATACCTAAAAGACGTCTTGCTGCGCGGTTACACCACTCTAAATCAGAATGCTTATTCACGAGCATAACACCATCAGCTAGCGCATCAACAGACTCTTGTACACGCTTGATAGTGGCGCGCAAATCATCTTGAGCAGCTCTTTCTCGCTTTTGCAGGCGATAAATTTTATCGAGCAAGTCACCCCAAACACCAACAGCTTCAGGGATGTCATCACTGGCACCGGCAAACCAATTATCCACTCGTCGAACCTGCAATACAATCCAAGAAGAATAGATAGCTAAACCTATAGACAAGCCCCAACCAATTTCACCAAAAATAAAACCAATTAAAGCGCCTACGCAGGCAACTACGACTAAGCGACGCGCTTCTAAGCGCCAAGCTTGTCCTCTCATATTACGATCCTTTTTATACTTCTTTGGGATTAAATATTGACTGTTCTTGCTTGCAAATTACACTGGCGTTTTCTGAGAAAAACGATATCCAGTACCACGAACAGTCTGAATTAGATGATCACAGCTAAATGCTTCTAATGCTTTTCTTAAACGACGAACATGCACGTCTACAGTTCTGTCTTCAATATAGACGTTACCGCCCCAAACGCGATCAAGCAAATAACTACGAGTATAGGCACGGTCTTGGTTTGTCATTAAGAATTCAAGTAAACGATACTCGGTTGGACCAAGAGAAACATCTTGGCCATTGACAGTGACACGCTTTGAAACTGGATTAAGCACAAGCCCATCAGCTTGAAGATTTTTTTCTGCAACTTGAGGATTGGTACGACGTAAAACTGCTTTCATACGTGCATTAAGCTCACGTACGGAGAACGGCTTAGGCAGGTAATCATCAACCCCAGCCTCTAAGCCTTGAATTCGATAGTCTTCTTCAACTTTTGCTGTAAGCATAATAATAGGAAGATCAGCTGTAAGATCATTCTTGCGTAACCAGCGAGCAAAGTCTAAACCAGACATGCCAGGCATCATCCAATCAAGTAACACAAGATCAGGACGATCATCGACAATCATGGCCTTGGCGCTATTAGCGTCTTCAGCTTCGACTACATCATAACCATTTGATTGCAGAGACATCACAATCATTTGACGTATTGAAAATTCGTCGTCAACTACAAGTACTTTAATATTTGCCATAAATAAGCCCTTAGCGATAAACCGCTTTTTACCTAAAAATCAATGAGATGGATTTCGACTCGCCAAATCATCGCAGATCTTTTTGACAGCACTATGACAAAAAGTCAGATTAAAGACAAAAGCACCTTACAGTTTACCAACAATTAAACCTAAGGTCAGTATAAGCCCAGTGAGATTATTTAACTTAAATGCCTGAATACAAAGCGCAGGTTTCAAGGTTATTGCCAATTTATATTGATATAAAGAACAAACTATAGAAGCCGCAATAAAGGCCAAATGAAGACCAGATAAGCAATAAAAACACAGAATAAAAACTAGGTTTAAACCCAAAGACACTTGCGCAGCATACTGACCAAATAAAAGGGCTGTAGAGCCAATATTTAAATCCTTGTCGTACTCCATATCAGCCATAGCATAATAGGTATCATAAGCAACGATCCAAAGAATAGAAATCAGAAAATACAACCAAGCAGCAATAGGCAAAGCACTTTGCACAGCTGTAAAGCCCATAGGAATAGCCCAAGCAAACGCAAACCCTAAGAAGACCTGGGGGCTTGCAATCCAGCGCTTTGTGAAAGGATATAAAGCAGCAAAAAAAGCGCCACCAAAAGACATCAAAATAGTCATGCTATTAGTAAAGAGCACCAGAATAAAAGAAAGAGCCGCACAGGCAGCTGCAACAAGAACAGCTTCTTTTGCTGATATCAGCCCAGCAGCTAAGGGACGGTGTTTAGTTCTCTCAACACTGCCATCGATCTTACGATCAGCAAAATCATTAATCGCACAACCTGCTGAGCGCATGAGGAATGTGCCGATGGTAAAAATAAAAACTAATTTGATGGAAGGCCAGTTATCACCTGCAGCAACAAGTAAACCCCAGAGTGCAGGCCAAAGGAGCAATAAGCTTCCAACTGGCTTATCAAACCGAGTTAAGGCCATATAGGCATGGAATTTTGCTTTAAAACCTTGGGAAGGTTGATGAGTGGACTGTCTATTGGCATCTACAACCATAAATTAAACCTTACTATGAGAGAAAGCATTCCGTCACGAGGCAATGCACTTTATTCTCAATATTCAGCACAGAGCTACGCAGCCAATATTGCCCTTCAAGACTAAAACCATTCTGGAGTGCCCTACTCTGCCCTTCCTCAGAAAAACTCTTCAATGTTTCGTTAAAAGAAGCGCACTCACGCTCTGCATGTTCACGTACAGGCGTGTATTGACTAAAAAGAGTACCACCTAAAGGTTTGTCACCAAGCTTTTGAACCCATGGTACTTGGGCAAGTTCAGGCTCAACCACTAGGATACGCGCCAAAGCTCGTGTTTCACCGTTCGTCTTCAATAACACTTCTCTAATCCAAGAGCGTTGCGGCTTCAGATCATAGTGAGCAAGCATTTTTATCTCTTGATCCGATGGCTGCCCCCAAGATTCCTTGATCACCTCTGCAATGACTTCATGGCCTGACTCAGCCTTAAGCAAAGCTGTGACACTGTTTGACGTTAAAGCGATATTATTTTGATCTATATCACTCTCATTTCTCTCAAACATAGGGATCCTTAGTATACTTATCGTTATATCAGAGCTGGCAAACCAGTAGTCCGTATTTTGCCACATTAGCCACCTATTGAACACGCCCAATGAGATCATTCAATATGATAAATGATACTGCAAACCCAACGACTAAACGCAAGGTAATGATTACAGCAATAACCGCTGCCATTCTCTTTGTGATTATCTTGATACTGAAAACCGCAAAACCTGAAACACCTGCGGCAGAAACAGTTGAAAAACTCACACTTGTTAGTACTGGCGAACTCACATTCACAACAATGCGCCCAGGCTTCAAAACAATTGGCACACTTACAGCACCAGCTGTTACTGAAATAACCAGCCAAGTTCAAGGTACAATCAAAGAAGTTCTGATTGAAAATGGTGAGAAAGTCATAAAAGGCCAACCACTTATTTTAATTGATGATGTAGAGCAAGCCCGTTTATTTAGCCAAGCAAAAGCACAATATGCTCAAGCAAATGCAGCATTAATCAAAGCAGAAGCACAGCATTCAACAGATCTCAAATTACTGCAAAAAGATAAAGAACTTTCTCAACTAGCTCGTAAAAGTCTTGAACGTTATAAAAACCTACAGAAAAGAAATCTAGCAACTGAAGCACAGGTCGATCAGGCCAATGAAACTCTACAGCGCCAAGAATCAAGTCAACTGCAACGGCAACTTGCCGTTGATACTTGGAGTGCACAACAAGCAGAACTTGAAGCCAACTTAGAGTCAGCAAAAGCTCAATTTGAGCAGGCAGAAGAAGACTTAGCAAGCACAGAAGTAACAGCACCTTTTTCTGGTCGAGTACATCTTGTTTCCGTAGCAAATGCTGGTCGCATATCCAAAGGCAGTCCACTGATTAGCTTGTATGATGATCAAAGTGTTGTCTTAGAAGCAAGCCTACCACCCACTACAATGAGTTTACTGATGCAACATAAAGAGCTGCAAAAAGAAATGACAGCATCAGGCTCTCTCTGGGGACAAGATATAGGCTTTAGATTTAAAAGTTTGGCACAGCGCTCAAATGCACAAGGCAATCCTGTGGCGCTATTTGAACCACTTCAAGAATTTCAAACATTAGCGGTCAATAGAGGTATTGAAGCAACAATCACTTTACCAGTGCAAACAAATACCTATGCAATTCCTGTAACGGCTTTACATGATCATGCGTATATCTATTTATTAAAAGATGATCAAACACTGGATCGAGTCGATGTATCAATTGTTGGCGAAGCATATCAAAGTGATGAGCGCTTTTATATTATTTCAGCACCCAGTATCAAACCTGGCTCCGCTTACGTTACATCTCAAATGCTCAGCGATATTAATGGCCTTAAAGTTCAACCTGCTCAAACACAGGGGCAAACTTTATGAGCGCACAAACAAACACGCAAAGACCCGAGCCTAAATCCTTTATATCACTCTTTGTAAAGCATCCTGTAGCCGCAAATCTCTTAATGATTTTATTTGTACTATTAGGGCTTGTCGGCTTACAAAAACTCAATAAACAGATTTTTCCAAACTTCGAGCTGGACTATATAAACATTTCCATTACTTGGAGAGGTGCCACAGCTGAAGACGTGCAAACATCAATTATAAGACCACTGGAGCAAAGCCTTAAATCACTCAGTGGTGTGCGAAATATCAAATCTCAAGCGACCACAAGCCAGGCATCAATGACGCTAGAAATGGAATCTGGCGTTAATATGAATTCCAAAATAAACGATATTCGCCAAAGAGTGGATTCCATTCGAAACTTACCTTCAGCAGCAGAAGAGCCAGTTGTCAAAGAAATTGAGATGTTTCAACCAATTTCACAAGTTGTACTTTATGGTGACCTCACCTTAAATGAGTTGCGTCGAGTTGCTTATCAGTTTGAAGATGAGCTCCTTCAGGCTGGCATCTCTAAAATTGTGTTTAATGGTTTACCAAATGAAGAAGTTTCAATTGAGCTCTCTTCTGAAATTCTTGTGAACTTGGGCTTGAGTCTTGACCAAGTTGCAAGCCAAGTTCGTAATCAAAGTCAAAACTTGCCTGCAGGTTCAATTGGCCGTCAAGAAATGACATTTCAAATCCGAAGTCTGGCACAAAAGAAACAGGTTTCAGAGTTTGAACACATTATTATTACTGATGCCTTTAATCAAAAACATCGTTTAAAAGATATTGCAGAAATTGAGCGCCGAATAGAAGAAGACCAACCGCTGGTCTACATCAATGGCAAGCCTGCGGTGGAGTTAGTTTTACAAAGAACCGAAGATGACGACGCTCTTAAAGCCGCAGGCATTTTATTAGATTTTTATGACGCTAAAAAAGATGAGCTACCAGAATCCCTTGAAATTAAGCTTTACAACGAACGCTGGCGCTATCTTAAGGATAGAATCCAGCTACTGCTTAAAAATGGTTTAAGTGGCCTTGTCCTTGTTGTTGTCACACTATTTATTTTCTTAAATTTTAGAATTGCATTCTGGGTTGCAGCAGGTATCCCTATTTCAATCATGGCAACGCTTTTTGCTATTCACGTCTTTGGCGGCAGTATTAACATGATCAGTTTATTTGCACTTATCATGTCGCTTGGCATTATTGTTGATGATGCGATTGTCGTTGGGGAAGAAACACTTGCTCAATGGGAACAAGGTGCCAATGCATTTCAAGCGGCCAATAGAGCAGCACATAGAATGGTCGGCCCAGTATTTGCGTCCTCACTCACCACAATAGCTGCATTTACACCTCTGGCACTGGTTGGTGGCATCATGGGTAAATTCATGATTGAAATTCCCATTACAGTTATCTGCGTGATTATTGCATCTCTCATTGAAAGTTTTTTAATCTTACCTGGACATATTTATCACAGTTTTAAAAAGCTCGAGAAAAAAGCTGTAGCAGAGCATAAACCTATCGAACACACACCAGAGAGCCCTGAAAAATCATCCAATTTTTCAACTCGCTTTTCCGATAAATTTAATCATTTTAGAGATAACCGATTTAAAGGCTGGGTTGAAAGTGCTATTCAATACCGCTGGGCAGTTATAATCACTGGTTTTGGTCTGATGATGATTGGCATCAATCTTATTTCCAATGGCTACGTGAAACAAACATTTTTTCCAACGATTGATGGCTCACAAATTTTTGCAAATGCTGAGTTCTCTGCAGGCACATCTGAAAAGCAAGTCAGTGACTTTATGGGGCATCTTGAAGAGACTTTATTTGAAACTGAAAAAGAATTTGGCGGTGATCATATTTTACTGGTTGTTCGACAAGAGGGTGCCAGTGTTGGCGAAGATAATGCACCAGGCAGAGTCAGCCCAGAAATCGGTGGGCTTAATATAGAAATGCCCATTGAAGGTAGACATTTCACGAATCAAGCCTTTATGAATGCTTGGCAGGATAAAATAATAAAACCTGCAAATTTAGATAAATTACAAGTAGCTCAGCCGGCTGCAGGTCCACCTGGGCGTGGTTTAGAAATTCTCTTAAAAGGCAACAACCTCCAAGACTTGAAAAACGCCTCAGAAGCCCTGCAAAGCCATCTGAAAAGCTTTGATGGTTTAAGCAATGTTGATGACAACCTTCCCTATGGTCGGCCACAAATGATCCTGACATTAACACCACAGGCTTTAGCCCTTGGCATGACAGATAATCAAGTTTTATCTCAAATTAGAAATGCATATGCAGGTGCGATTGTTGATATTTTTACAGACAGAAGCAAAGAAGTAGAGATTCATGTTCAGCTAGCTAAGGCTGAGCGAGATCGACTTTCATCGATTCGCCACTTCCCTGTTCAATTGCCAAATGGACAAACACTACCGCTGTTTGAATTAGCTGAAATTGAAGTTCGTCGAGGTATTGATATTATCCGTCAGCAGGATGGCCTACTCAGCGCCGTTGTCAGTGCCGATGTTGACGAGCAAGTCACGAATGCCAATGAAATTTTATCGCAGCTCAGACGCAATTATTTTGATCGTTTCACACAAGAATATAAGGTTGAAACAGGCTTAGAAGGCAAAACTGCAGACCAAGCGGAAACAATGCAAGATTTGGGAACAGGCGTTATACTGGGCCTGACTTTAATCTATATTATTCTGGCTTGGGTTTTTGGTAGTTATTTATGGCCAGTTGCAGTGATGTTAGCTATTCCACTTGGACTTACAGGTGCTATATTCGGTCACTGGGTTCTGAATATGGATTTGTCGCTGTTTTCCATGATGGGGCTCTTTGGCTTGTCGGGGATTGTGATTAACGACTCTATTGTTTTAATTGTTTATTTTAGAGAGCAACTTCAACAAGGTGTTCATCATCACGATGCTATTGTGAAAGCAATATGCCTCAGACTGAGAGCTGTACTTTTAACATCACTGACGACAATTGCGGGACTGGTGCCAATGCTATTTGAGACAAGTTTACAAGCTCAATACTTGATACCCATGGCCGTGACTTTAGTATTTGGTCTCGCCTACGGTACCTTCTTAATACTCTTCTTTATTCCAGCACTGTTAACTGTTATAGAGAATACTCGAAAATTCGTCTTTAAAGAGAAAAGCTACGCCCTTTAGAGGGTGTCGCTTTTTTCTTTTCGAATACCAATCAATATTAGGCCTTAATATATTGCCGAACAGGATAACCAAAAGTTTCACTCACATCAGCTTCTGCAGATGGCATGACTAAAAGCCCTGCTTTCCCCTGCTTTGAACTCCAAAAGCCTTTATCATCTATACGCCCAGCATGATTCATCTCTAATTGATCATTTGCAGAAAAGTGTGCAAAGGCAATAACTGAGTTTTTTAAATCTGGATTAATTGGGCCTTTCACAGGTTTATAGCCTTGAGCTTTATAAAACTGATCGAACTCCTGCAAAGAGAAATCTTCATGATCACCTGGTTTAATTTGATCCCAAACGAAAATATCACGACGACCTAAACTATTTGAAATGCAGTTATAGTCTGGATTCGTTGACTCAACAAGCAAATGAATACCAGCCTGCTCATTTTCTTTAATTTCACGAAGTGTATGCCCACGATCAGATTCATAATGCGCTTTCATTGAATCTAAATGAGCAGGTGTTAAGCCAGTAAAGCAAAATGATTTTGCATCTTTCGCTTCATCGGCAGTTAATTCAAAAAATGTAGCTAAATAATTAAAAGCAGTTTGAGCTACATCCATTTTCGCTCGGTCAGATAATTTTCCCCATGTAGCGCTATCATGCTGCTGCACTGACTTATTCATCAGAATAAAAATCACTTTCTCAATATTTGGCTCATTATCATTAACATAGTCCATGACACTATTTGCGGAGCTACCTTCTTTGCGCATCATAGTTTCAACAAATGCAAAAGACTTATTGGCCTGCTGACGCTGGGGATCAATTTTAAGCACTTGACGTTCAAGACGATTGAGCTTCATATCCTTTAATTGTGCTAAAGACCGTGGCACAAATATAATGCCATTGCGCATAACCCCTTGAAGTTTATCTCTTGTTTTTGAACTTGATGAATCTATTGAGAGTTTTTGTGTTTTACGGACTAATGAAGAAATAGGCATAAGAAGCTTCTAATAAAAGTAATAACAAATACATTAAATCAAATTGCCACTACTATACCGCTTTAGTTTGGGAGATAATTCGAGTGGCTACATTTTTAAGAAGTGTATAAGACACAGCTGATCATCAGCTTTCAAGCTCAACAACCGCAGAAACACGGCGAAACACATACTCGCCTGTTGTATCAAAGCTTGAAAAAGTCGCTTCTGATTGAACTTCAAAAATAGTGATGGTTGTAAGGCCCTCAGTATAGGTTCGAGGCGTGCAGGTGACCGTTACAGTAAAACCTGAAAGGTCAGAGTCTGATGGCATATTCAAGATTGCAGGGCTTGATGGGCAAACCTGATCTACGCCTATATCGTACATGGCCCAGTGCAAGCCTGATTTAGCTGCAGATAGCGCTCTTGCGCCCATTAAATCCATAGTGCGTTCTGCTGCCTGCATATCAGCCAGACGACTCATCATTAGAACAGCAGCAGACATTATTACCATAATAAAAAGTACAGCAACTAAAGCAAAACCAGATGATGATTGATCAATATTATGGCGCATTGAAAACCCTCACTTGTTTTACGAGGTTCACTGGCTCATTATTTTCAGTCACACGTAAATTCAGCGTTACCAAGCCTAAGCGCTGTGCAATACCTGTTTGATAAAGGAATTCACAACTTTCAATATTATTTAAAACAAGTGCAGCATTAGCACCAGCAGGAACAGAATTTGAAATAGATGCACCCACAGCATAATTTGTATATCGAGTGAGCTCACCAGTTGTTTCTGAGCAACGGTATTTTACTGCAGTATTTGAAATAAAAAAGCGATTTCGAGGGGAGCCATTACCTAGAATATCAAAGCGAAAGTCAGCACTGGTAAATTGAATTCGATCTTCAGGGGCACTGCCACTGACTATATTTGGTGTTAACGAAAGCGCAAACCCCGATCCAGGAGTAACAACACCCAAGGGCGAAACACCTGCACTAGAAGCCGCAGTGTAAAGCACGCTGGTATTAAATGGGTTTACTATCATTCGATAACCCAAAGGTATTGAACTTAGAGTCTGCATGCCACCTAATACATGAAAAGAATTATCATCATAACTTGGTGAAAGTGCATCAAGTTCCGATTTATCAGAGTCATCAACATAGCGGTAGCGACCACCATCAATAACCAGCATCAATTCTAAAACGCTAATACCACTGTCTGTATTATCAACCCGCACAGAATTTGGCACGGCATTTTGCAAATCAATTTGCATTCTATTTGCTGCTGCATTTGCAAGAGATGCTAACTCAGCACGACGAGAAGCGGCTTCATACTGAGTAAAAGGTTGAGAAAAAAGTTGTGCAACTAAAATACCCACAGCACTCATTAATACAATAACAATAATTAATTCGATTAATGTAAAGCCATGGCTTTTATTAAAGTGAGTATTAGCTTCCATCAACAAAATACCCACTTAAAACCGTCTGGCCATTATCTGGCGATCTTACCGTCACTGTCACCAAAGCTGTTGATGCATTTGGCACAAATGAACCTGTAATACCTAAACTTGAATTGCCTGTTTCATTACTGGAAACAGCAACAGAAACACTGTAGTTTGTAAGCCCAGCAGGCACATTGCCAAATTGATCTTGCACCTGCGAATTGGAAATAGCACGATATTGACAAATATGAGTGTATTCAGAGCGTCCACCAGCTGGCTGACTACAATTAGCACCACTTAAAGCAAATTCTTGGGATTCAATTTCATCAAGATAGGATTGGGCAATGTGCACACGTTGCACTGCCATCATAGGGTCGGCTGTACGCCTCACAAGCTCTGCGCTAGTCACAACAACCCCAGAAATAACCACGCCAGCAACTGCAATCGCAATTACAAGCTCAACAAGCGTAAAGCCTCTTTTTCTGTTAAATCGATGAGAATATTGCAACCTTTGCATAAGTGTCCTTTTAATGACGTCACACTTAAGTTTGGTACACAAACCCAGTACTGCAAACAATATTAAAAGTACGGATAGCACTTTGACCGGTTAATGTAATTTGAGTTGTCGTTGTTGATTCACCATCAGCTGTACAAGCCCAACCTTGTGGGTAAAATACGACATTGGTATCTGAATATGAAACGCTTGGAGGTACTGGGGCTAAGTTGGTGTAAGCACCACCCTGCCATGGGCGTAATATATCTTTTGAAAAAGCAGTGACGGTGTCATTAGCACACTGCGCATTGGTTTCAGTTGTTAATGTAAAACCACTAGCAGTTAAATTAAAACGAGATGCACAGCCTGTGGTAAGCGCATATTTTTGCGCAAAGCGAAGAGCAGATTTTACATCATCAGCAAAATAGCGTTCATCAAAAGGGACTTTATCAAAACGAGACTGGGCGTAAACGCCCAGTATTCCAATCATAGTTATGACAACGATGAGTTCTATCATCGTGAAACCCGTATGACTTTTAAGGTTAAAGCTAAAATCAATCATCTGATCATTTAGCAACCAGAAGTATCTGATACTACAGTTGGTGCAGAACCGGCAACTTTAGTGTAAACAACTTCACAATTCGCCTTACTAGTAATTGTTAAAGTATCGGCAGCAAATGTATAAGTGTAACCCTGAGAAGTACCACCGCTTGCTAAAGCTGCACCTGAATCATTAGTTGTAGCTAACCCAGCAGCGAGAATAATTCCCGTAAGATCTGCGGCACCACCATTATCTGCAACAGGATACCCATCCTCAACAGTAACTACAGAACCATCTAAACAAACGCTATTAGCTGTTGACACAGGCGGTGTCGCACAGTTAGTTTCTCCACTCGCGTACCATTGGGCTCTTGTAATACCTACTGCTGAACGCATAGACCCTGCTAGGCCTTCAATAGCAGCAGCACGAGCACTACCACCTAAATCAGCAAAACGTGGCAGAGCAAATGCTGATAAAACACCAAGAATAACAATTACCATAATTAGTTCGATCATGGTAAAACCCTGTTGCTGTCGCAATTGTTTCATAAGAAGCCTCCAAGACTATTCTTTAAATTCATTTTTAATAAAAAACTAATAATTGAAACTTTGTAGCATTTTGCTCACCGATTAAATTAACCAACAGTTAATTTAACTCGGCCTCGTCTTACATCGTATTCGACTACCCCCTCCATGTTGATAGCTGTGAATCGACACAATCCAAGATTACCGACCTCGGCAGTGGTTATAAAACCCTCTTTCCATCGGTCGTCAACCAGCTCCTGCCAGATTTCTGCACAGGTGTCACGTGTCATACTGGCGTGGTTTTCTTCACCAGATGTGCTTCGTGGCCATCCATTAAAAGTCATGTTTAAATGATTGAGCCGGAATCCTTCTAAATCATCAACATCATCGCCATCTGTATGGCCATTTCGCTGCCATTGCTGATGTGCAAAAAGCACACCTGTTGCCAAAGATGCTGCTGCGGAAAATAATGCTTCATCAGCCCGAGCCTGATGAGCAAAGTGACGTTTCGATGCAAGCACACCTAATGCCACTGTCACTAAAGCAACAACAATAATCAGCTCAATACTTGATATGCCTCGTTGGCACAGATTTACATCTGCACTTTTATTCGAAGCACATGCCTTCAAAGGTAAACTACGCACTACTACCTCGATGCACTTTTTATGTCATTCTGAAAAAATTATAGCTATAAAAATTAAATATAATTTCTACTACTCAAATGAAACTGATCGATGCTCAAGCATTGTTCGAGTCATATAACGTGAAAACCATTGCCACTGATCTGCAGGCACTTCAAGTTCCATAAATGTCATGCCAAGGTTTTCCAATTTCTGATACCCTAATTCCTGCACACCTAGAACCCTAGAGTGTCCTGGAACTTTAAAAGTACCGTCATTACTTAAAATTATAGCAACGTGAAACCGTTTCGCTATGCTTGGAAAAAGTCTACCCATCATATTTGTTGCATTTACGTAAACCACGCCTGAAAATTGTGGTAAATAAAAGCTATTTTGACTAAAAAAGCCTAATTGATCAGGTAAAGAATACAGATCATTTGATTGCTGTGTTGAATATTCGGCGAAATTAAATGCTGAATTTATAGAAGGGTTTTGAACTGACTTTGTCAATTCAAACTGCATAAGAGATTTATGCATTAATTGCTGATGCTGATCTCGACTGGTTTCCATGACAGCGTCACAAAAAATTAAAAAAACAGCTAAAGCTGCTCCAGCAAGGCCAAATACAACCCAACGCGGCAGAATATTTTTTGGCGAATAGTCAAGAGACTGCCCTCTTATTGACTCAACATCAACAGCATACTCATGACCGTAATCTAATTTTTTTTTCTTCTGCACTGTAAATTCCTTTTACACAAACACCATTTCAGAAAAATAATCTGTTTCAAAAGAGGATGCACTCCTGTGTATTCCACTCTTATTCAAACAGAATACTTTTCTGATTCTCTATTTGGGCTCTATGCCAACTCTATGTCTTTGACAACTAACCAACTGCAGAGCTGAGGTTCCACATTGGTAAGAACACACCTAGTGCGAGTACCAAAACCAATCCCCCCATGAAAACTAAAAGAATAGGCTCAATTGCATCACCTAATTTCTTTAAGTCGTAATCAACTTCCTGTTCATAAAAATCAGCTACTTCAAGTAGCATTTCATCAATTTGACCAGTTTCCTCACCTACCGCAATCATTTGCAAGACAAGTGGCGTAAAAAGTTTTGAGGCTGATGCAGTTCTAAAAAAAGAATCACCACGCTCAATACCATTATGCATTTGCATGACTCTGTCTTGAACATAGGCATTGCCAACAGAATTCGACACATTGACAATAGATGCCAAAATTGGAACGCCAGCGCCAGAAAGCATCGAAAATACACGGGCAAAACGGGCTAAAACAATTCGCTCAAAAATAGAGCCTAGCAAAGGCACTTTTAGCTTGAATTTATCAAACTTTAATCGCCCTTCTGTGGTTTTAATGTAGCGTTTTAAGCTAAAAAATGTACCACCAATTCCACCTAATAATACCCACCAATAATTGACCATAAAGTCAGAGCTTCCAATCAATATTTTAGTCATTAAAGGCAAATCTGTACCAAACTTTGCAAAAACTGTCGCAAAGGCAGGAATAACAAAGATATTAATAACTGTAACGGCTACAACAACACAGGTCACAACAATAGTTGGGTAGCGAGTAGCCTGTTTAATACGCTTCTTAGTTTCTCGCTCCATATCAAGATACATTGCAACCTGAGTAAAAGAAGCATCAAGGTTACCTGTATTTTCACCCACATTAATCATTGAAATAAAAATATTGCCAAAAATATTTGGGTATTGTTCTAGCGCAGATGCTAAGGAGCTACCTTGGTCAACATGATTGCGAACACCAATGAGGGCATCACGTAGAGTGCGACTTTGCACAGAATCACATAGCCCTTTTAAGGCGCGCATGAGTGGAACACCAGCACGAGTTAAAGCATTCATCTGACGGCAAAAAATAATTAAGTCTTCAACTTTGACGCTTGGAGGGAAAATTTTATCGAGAGTACCTTGGAGATCAATTTCAACATCTTGCGATTGCGTAAGTTCAACAATAACAATATCTTTGCGCTCTAATTCCATAACAGCAGCTTCACGGCTATCAGCTTGAAGCTTGCCACTGACTTTAGCGCCAGATGATTTATAGCCTGTATATAAAAATGTTGCTGCCATTGAGTCACTCTATGTGTAAAACAATTATTCCGCGGAATGGTCTGCTAAGGATGTAGCTAGGGCAAATACTTCTTTAACGCTAATGATCCCTTTAAAAGCATAGCGCAAAGCACACATAGCAAGGGTTTCATAATCAGGGTCACGATAGGCTTCTCGAGCAAAGCCTGCCATGTCATTTTGACGAAGCTTATCCTGCAATGGCTTAGTCATTTCTAATAACTCATAGGCACCTATACGACCATAATAGCCAGAGTTATTACACACACGACAGCCAGGTGAATGCTTAAATTGTGCATGATCAAAGTCAAAAGTTGATCGACCATCTGCGATAGTCACAAGCCAGCCCATTTCCATATCAGATGGTGTGTAGTCTTCTAAACATTTTTCGCAGTTTTTACGTACTAGCCGCTGCGCTAATACAGCGTTTACAGATGCAGACACTAAATAAGCAGGCGCGCCCATATCAACCAAACGAATAGCAGAACTGATTGCATCATTGGTATGCAAAGTCGATAAAACTAAGTGACCAGTCATTGCCGCTTTAAGGGCAATTTCAGATGTTGCTTGGTCACGAATCTCACCAACCAGTACAATATCTGGATCTTGACGAAGAGCTGAGCGTAAAACACTTGTAAATGTTAATTCTATTTTTTCATTCACCTGCACCTGCTGAATACGTGGCAAGCGATATTCCACTGGGTCTTCAGCAGTAATAATTTTAACGCCAGGTTTATTAAGCTGCGTCAGTGCAGAATAAAGCGTTGTTGTTTTACCAGAACCAGTTGGGCCTGTAACAAGAATGATACCGTGAGGCCGTTGAATTAGAATTTCAAAACGACGAAGGACATGCTCCGGCATACCAATTTCCGCTAAATTGAGCTTCAATGCCGACTGATCCAAAATACGCATTACAACTGACTCACCATATTGCGTTGGTAAAGTTGAAATACGCACATCAACGTTTTTGATTTTAGTATTAATTGGAAAACGACCATCTTGTGGTTTACGTTTTTCAGAAATATCAAGACTGGCCATGATCTTTAAACGCATCACTAGAGCTGAAGCAACACGCTTTTCCTTCATGATTTTTTCATGCAACACACCATCGACCCTAAAACGGATACGCAGTACGTGCTCATCTGGCTCAATATGAATATCTGATGCACGCATTGAAAGAGCATCTTCAAAAATACTTTGAATTAAACGAACAACTGGTGCATCAGACGCATCATCATCGAGATCACCATCAAGCTCAATTTCTTCCTCCGCCTCAAAGCCAAGCTCAGTCTCAAGTTCAGATGCAATAGAACTTAAAGCTGCTTCGTTTTTGTAGACACGATCAATAACATCCATAATCTCCCTTTCGCGGGCAACCACAGGCTTAATCGTCTTACCAATGGAGTTACGAAGCTCGTCAATAGCAAAAATATCTGTTGGATCGCTCATTGCAAGCGTCACTTCTGTACCATTGCTGGAAATAGGGATAACACGATAGCGACGAGCAAGACTCTCAGATAGAAGGTTAACAACATCGGGCTGGATTTCTAAAGCAGCAGGCTCACATACATCAACACCAAGCTGTGTCGCCTGCACTTTCATGAGCTGTTCTTCTTCAATAAAGCCAAGGTCCACAAGTGTCTGGCCAATTTTCTTTCCAGTCGACACCTGCTCAGAAAGGGCTAACTTAAGCTGTTGATCTGTTATAAAACCATCTTCAACAAGCAGATCCCCTAGACGAACCTTTTTCTTTGATTTGAACTCCATGGCCTACTCTACTCTCTTCCCATTAAAAGTCATAAGTCTTAAACTCATCAAGCAATAAGTTGACGCAAATAAATTTACTGCGAAGCATCTCGTAATTCATACCGAAGCTGCTCAATACGAAGCGCACTTAATTGACGTTGCTTCACTGTTAAATCGTCTGTTTGTAGCGCTTGTTGATAGTAATAACCTGCTTGACGTAAATTAGATTCTTTATCAAATAAAATCGCTTGTAAAAAAGTCCAATAACCAGCATCAATTGATTTCATTCGAAGCTGCTCATAAATACGATGTAAGTGATCATTTCGATTCATATTTAAATCACCAGCAAGCTGACGATTTAAGTCGAGCAAAGTGAGTAATCCATCACGATTTTTTGCAGAATACTCAACAGCATTAAGCGCAAGCTCAAGTTCCATTGGCTGAATAGTGTTCATAAAAATTTGAATTGATTTATTAAAGTCACGAACACTTAATTGTCCATTATTTAATGCTGTTACAGCAGCAGTAACACTGGTTAAGTTAAGTTGCGACGGGTCTACATAGGATTGACGTGTAATAATAGGTGCAGCGGCTGTTTCTCTTGGAGTTACTTGTACTTGAGGTCGAGTAATATCATTTACCTGTGCAGTTTCATTAGCTTGTGAAGGTGTACGTGGCTGTGCATTCGATGCCACTATTTCACTGACTTGTGGTGTGCTAACAACAAAATTCATTTGTCCAGGTGCTGCAATTTGAGCCACCTGAAGGCTTGGATTTTGAAACATAGAGCTATTGAGGGCATTGGATGTAATAGGTAATTCAAAAGTGGAGAGGAGCTGATCTTGTGAGCTAATACGATTGACAGCCCACCATGTTAATGATGCGCAAACCAAAACTAGTGCAGCAATCAGGGCAGGTATTGACCACTCAATCTTGTCGTGTTCATCAGATACAAGAATAGATGTGAGAATTTGCTGCTCACGGGGGTCACGTCGACGTAAATCAATATCTTTTAAGACATCATTCAAAAGGCTCATAACTACACTACCTTGTACTACCGAGCATCATGCTCACCAATTACCTTTGTTTTATTTATCTTTGATCTTGTTACTTAAATCTGTTTTACCCCGTTATGAAACGTGAAATTTTTGCGCAAGCCATGACATACCTCTTGGACGTGTCGTATCAGTATCAATAATGGCTTTAAGTGCTAATTTACGTGTAACGCACTTGGTATCTTGACCATAAGCCAGCATTAACGATTTATGGCAAATAATATTAATAAGTCGCGGAATACCGTTAGTATTTTTGTAAATGGCTTTACACGCATCTGTTCCGAAAATTAAATCACCGTTATAGCCAGCTTGACTTAAACGATGGTGAATATACTGCTGAGTTTCTTCAAAAGTCAGTGGTGCAAGATGGCCTGAAAAAGTAATACGCTGCTTTAATTGACGCATCGAATACTCATTGAGACGCACGTCTAGTTCAGGCTGACCAAATAAGATGACCTGCATTAATTTAGAGTCTTCTGTCTCTAAGTTAGTGAGCAATCGTAATGCCTCTAGAGTCTCAGAGCTCATGGCTTGTGCTTCATCAACAACAAGTACAACACTCAAATTTTGCTTGGCAAGCTCTACAAGTCTTTTATAGAGTGTTTCAAGTAAAACCTTTTCTGGTTGTGCCCGACTAATTTCTAACCCTAGTTCATGAGCCAGTGAATAACGCAGCTCTGTTGGTGATAAATATGGGTTTGGGATAAAAGCTGTATAAAATCGATCTTGCGACAGTGAAGTTAAAAGCTGCCGGCATAGTAATGTTTTACCTGTACCAACCTCACCTGTAACTTTCACTAAGCCCTCACCTATTTCCAAAGCTGCCAATGCCATTTGCAAAGAGCGATGGTGCTTTGGTAGGTTCGCATAAAAATGCGTATTAGGTGTTAATGAAAATGGATAAGCATCAAGTCCAAAATATTCGAGATACATACAACCTTCCTCTGGTATTTTTTTAATGCCTTGGCTGCCGCCTTAATCGGTCCAAACCAATTAAAAATTCCTTTATTGTGTTATCGGCAACCCTTCAATAAACTTTAGTCCTTATCAGCGATCATTTTTACTTAAAGATCACTGTTGATGGTGTTATCGGTGAACCAATATTTGGTAAATAAGCATCACCTGTAGGTAACTGGCCTGACCAGCCGGTTTGTTCTGGTACAATTGGTCTTAATAGAATCACAAGCTCACTTTTCTTTGATGTTTGACGTTTTTGAGAAAAGAGCGATTTAATGACGGGAATATCTGATAACCAAGGCACGCTCGCATCAACATCTTCAGTTTGTGTTTGCAGTAAGCCACCAATCACAATAATCTGATTATTACGGGCTTTGACAATTGAGTCAGACTCACGAATTCTAGAGAGTGCAAGAGGCAAATCAATTTCCTGATCATCAACCAATATACGTTTATTCAAATCATTTACTTGAGTCACACTTGGATGAATATGCAGAATAATTTCATCACCTGCACCTATTTGAGGAGTTACATCCAAAGCAATCCCAGAGAAAAATGGCGTTAGTGTCACTTCTGGGCTTGAAACAACCTGGTCACTTGTGACTGTTTGGTTATTGGTAAATTCAGTGACGAAAAACTCGTCTTCACCGACTTTAATAACAGCCTTTTGGTTATTAACTGTTGAAATACGCGGGCTTGAAAGAACATGGACTTCGCCTTGGGTTTCAAGAAGTTCAAGCATGCCTGTAAAGTCACCAAAATTAAGAGCTGTAGTAAAAATGCCGGAGATATCATTTTGAGAAACAAGCTGACCAGCATTTAAAGCTAGTGAAGAAGCCGTAGAGTCAACAGAGGCATTACTTAGATAGGAATCGCTAAACAAACCACCAGCTATACTTTTGCCATTTTGGAATTGCGATAATACAGCCCAGTTAATACCTGCTTGGAAACTTTCATTCAGTTCAACTTCTAGGATTTTCGCCTCAATAATAACTTGGCGTTTTAAATTAGCTTCTGCTTGTGTTAAGAACTGTCTGACAACACTATGCTCTCGTGGGCTGGCAGTAATAACAACAGTTCCTGAAATAGGATTCGTTACTACCGTACGACCATCCGCAGAACCAACAATAGAAACGAGAATATCTTTTACATCAGCCCAAAAATCTGTGACGGACTCAGTATCAACTTGAGAACTCTTTGTAGAGCTGCTGCTATCGCCTCCACCACTGACACTAGAAGAGATTTCACCTGAGTTAACGCTAAAAGTGGAAACACCCTTTCGAGTGACATTTAAATAATTAAGATTATAAACTTCGGTTTTCAGAGTTACTGGATAAACTTTATAGCCATAGGATTGCTTTTCAATATTGTAATCATAAATACCAGCAACAGCTTCTAAGACTTCTGTTAAAGTCACATTACGCAGCGAAAGAGTAACATCACCTTGAACTTCTGGATGCACAATAATATTAATATCCGTACCAGCAACTAGCCCTTGGAAAAAACGGCTCGCTGGCACATCTTTAACATCTACATTAAAACGCTCACGATTCGTAGTGAGTCGAACATCTAGAGAAGAATTAGACTCAGCTTCTAAGGCATCAAGTAATGCTTTTTGTTGTTGCTCATGCTGACGTTTAAACGCAACATGCTCTGCATCACTGTCTTCTTTCGCAGCTTCAAGATTCTCACGAATAGCATCTTTAGCAGATGTATCAAGCGGCGTTGGCAAAGCGCAACTCGCCTGCATCAGCAACCAGATAATTGGTATGTATTTTACAAGTCTGCGGAGGTACGTCATTCACCTCTATCCTTCTACTCCATGAAGTCGCGATAGGATTATTGAAAAGCTTGTTGTTATCCATCACAACTTGTTAAGTTTTAAAAATCATTGCAGATTAAAATTCATTTCTAATCTTAATATTTTTAAGCGTCCATATATAAACACTTACAAACCCAATGCGGCTTCTAGAGCCCTTCCCTTAATAAAACTATAGATCAGCTTTTTAGAACTGTCTCAGCTAAAAATACATTTTTCCTAAATCATATTAATCCGTCTAAACAATCCAGTTTAAATCACTAATTATTATAAAAATATAATAAAACCACCCCAAACATCTGATATATTAGAACGTTTTTTAAATATAAAAAAAGGCCAAAATGGCCTTTATAGTTAACAATTAATTTTAAAATTGGCTTAATTAGCTTTTTATCTTATATAAATTGTCCCATTGGAATTATCAATTTTCTTTGTTTTTTCACTTAACGTTGTAGCATCTTCATTATTACTGCCTTCAAGCTCTTGATCGAACTGTTCGTAAAAAATAATTTCTTTAATTTCACCTTCAAGTGGCTTCACTAATACTCGATCCTTCTGAATATCGATAACTTCACCAAATTCAGCGCTCTCACCAATATTTAAAAAAGTATCACCAAACACTGCTATTTTTCGGCTAGGTGCATATATCAGCTGAGTCAACACAGGAATACTCGCTCTCTTTTCTTTATCAATTTCTGCCTCTCCTGGCTTTCCAGTAGTTTTAATTTGCTTTGACATATATACAGGACGTGTTGGGTCTTCTACGCCTAGGTCAGCCATGCTTGTACCTGCAAACAGCAGACCAATAAGTATAAAACCAGAATTAAAACATCGAGTTAATGATAGTCTTCGATTCACTTCAACTACACCCCTATCCAGCCATTTTCAAAGCCTAAGGTTTCAATCACAAAACTTGCTTTACCTACTGGATAGGCATCTGTTGTGTAATGGAATGACTTCCAGTAAACCTTCCAATTCATTTTCTCTAAAGCAACAAGGTATTCAAGTACATCTAAAAATTGGCCTTGAAGCTCCATTTTAACGCCATGCTTATAGACTTCTGTCTGATTCTCAAGTTGATTCAAAAAGGGGTCACTACTTTGCACAACCGCCATAAGTGCTTTAACATGATCTAAGTCTTGGCTATGAATTGCTTGAGCAATCTCAGCGACAGACTTATCTTGACTCTTACTATCCTCTGGATCACCATCAATAATTGGTACAGCAACAGGCTCAAGCTTTTCTAAGCTACTCAAATACAATCCCGTTTGCGTCTCAAGCATTTCCTGAAGTACTTTTGCTGTTTTACTTGCAGGCACTAAATGTTGGCTTTTATTTTGAATATCGCCTTCAATACGTCTTAACTGATGAGTCAACTCACGTAATCTTTCTCTTGGCTTTTTATTTGGATCGACACTGTACTCAATTTTTAATATCTTGAGTGTTGATTCAGCTTCCATTTTTTCTAGATTCATGCTTGATATTTCTTTCTGATGCTCAGTTCTTGCATTCATGAGTGGCTCAATCAAAACCACAATACACAAAATCCAAAGACCTGTTACGAGTAACGCCGTTAGAATAATTCTTTCCCGAACGGACATTGCATCAATTTTTTTTCTAATCTCCGATATTTTATCTTTTATAGTATCCATATATTACCTCTTTAAATTTTGTGTTTTTATTGGGAGGTACGCATCAACCATTGCAAAATTAAGTGCAGGGCTCGTTGTGCTTGCAAAGCCTGAAAATGCGCCATAGGAAATATTAAAAGAAACAAAATCGCCTTTCGGATCAGGTTGTCTCGAAAGTGTTAAATCATCGAATGTAATGCCATCTAAAGCTGGCTCTTTTTGTAAGCTTGTTAAAAAGAAAGTAATATCTGTTGGCGACACAGCTTTACCTTTGATACCAAATGCTGAAGCTTCACCTTGTATTACAAGTTCTTCAATCCAAATATTTGGAAATTTTTGTCGTGCCATTGCTAACAGATATTCTGAAAAACCTCTAGTATTACCAAAGTTTTCATCATTTAGTCGTTTTAAAAAGGTTTGTCTTTGGCGTAGCATCTCCTCGTATTTTTCAATACGCACTGCAATAGTTTCATCTAACGCTTTTTTTGTATTCATTGCTTTAAATTGATCTAGTGCCATCTTTGATGCTTGATGTGCTTCTTGAGTTACAGCAAGCTCTTGCCTTAAGCTATATTCAGATATTCCTAGGCCAGCACCAATCAGAGCAATTAAGCCAAAAGAAGCAACTACAATCTTGATCACCTTGCCACTATCAAAGGGAATATGTACCTTCTTATATTCCGGCGGCAATAAGTTAAGTGTTTGTTCAAACATTCTTTAACCCCTCAATTGCTGCGCCAATAGCGCCAGTGCAATATGCCTGGTCTTTAATTGACAATTCCTGATCATAATTGAGTTCTTCGAATGGGTTCAGCACAGATATATCTGTTGAAATATTTTGTTCGATATACTCAAAACCAATACCGAGGTCCATCGGCGGAGGTAGCATAATTATTTGTGAAACAGCACCTTTACCAAGCTGACTTTCATAAAAATCAACTGAACGCTGGATTTCTAGTACAACCTGGTCAAAAACATCCTGTCTATTAACACCCTCATCTGAAAGTGAAGCTAAATCAACAATAATTCGTCTTGCAAGATAGACAGCTCCATCACACATCATGACAATGACACCACCAGTTTCATTCATTCTAAGAATGCCGATAGACGTATTTTTTTCTGGTTTAATAATGTGCCAATAAGCTTTAATTGCCATTTCCATGGTTGTAATAGCTTCTGGCTCAATATTGACGCCATTTAAAAGATTGAGCTGGTCTTCGAGGTATTTTTTTTGAGCCACAGCAACATAAACAGAGTTTTTTCGTCCACGAAATGCATCTGGTGGTAAAGGTAATACATCTGCCGTCACTTCAGAGACTTTCCAAGGCAGTGAGTCTTTGATTTTGTTTGGCATAACAAAGCGCAAACTTTCAAGAGGCGCTTCAGGCGCTTCAGCAAGTAGAAATTTATAGGAATTTCCAGAAAGTACCATAGTCACATGATGGGCTGAAATCGACCTACGCTGAAACATTTCGGAGATTAATTCGGAGCGGATATTATGATTCGTGTTATGAACAAATTGCGAGTTTGTAATTTTGAAAGAGTCACCATCACGAATGACTTCTGCAACGGCAAAGCCATGATCGTTGAGCTCGATAGCAGTACTTTTAGTTATACTGCCTTTAGTTTTTGTACCTCTTAATCCCAACTTTGCCTGTACATTATGAACAACACTTGAGACTAAATTGGCATACTGCTGCAAACTACCCATGTATATTCCCACTACTTCCTTTATGAGCCAGACTCGCTAAAAAGCCCAAACCTCCATGGGTTCAAACTTTAAGAGCCTCTTTCTTAAGAGTAGTGGAAAAATGACACTTGTAATATCAATGTGACTAAATCGGAACAAAAATGCCAAAAACACTTAAGCCTTTCTAGGCACTTTAGCTAATTCAGCCTTATAAGATAATTTCTCCTTTATTCAGGAGATGCAAACCCATGCTGTCGCCATGCTTCATAGCTTACAATCGCAACAGAGTTTGAAAGATTTAAGCTTCTGGAATTAGGTTGCATTGGAATTAATAAACGATTTTCAGGTGCAATTGAATCCATCAGCATTGGTGGCAACCCTGATGTTTCTGAACCAAATAACAAAATATCACCCTTTTGATATTCAACATCTGTGTAGTGCTGGGTTCCTTTTGTGGTGATTGCATATAGCTGCCCACTTACTGCATATTCTTCACTATTAAAAAGCGCTTGGCTGAATGCTGCAAAGTTTTTATGTCGCTTCACACGTGCCATATCATGATAATCAAGACCAGCTCGCCTTAATTTCTTTTCCTCTAAATCAAAACCAAGAGGCTCAATCAAGTGCAAAAAACAACCATTATTAGCCACAAGCCTAATAATATTTCCTGTGTTTGGTGCAATTTGCGGCTCAAATAAAACAATATGAAACATGTATTTACTTCCAGTTATCACTATTTAATCATGAATTTTTTTCAGGGACCTATGAGCATTATTCATTGAAGAATCAACTATCTAATTGAACTCATAAGCTTTGCATTACTTAATTTAAATAAAATAGATTTATTTTTCTGTGTAAAAAATATAAGCCTTTCAATTTACTTTAAAAAAAGCCATGCAGCTGCTATGATTCGCCCCATTCAAATTTGAGTTTTTTTGTTTTTTTGAGAAAAGGGTTTCACTCGTGCAAAAGACACCGATTGCAATGATGCTTTTAGCATTAACCACACAAGGCTTCGCAGCTCCTGCGCAAGATTCTAACACAAGCGATTCTAAAAATTATGATCCAAGCCTTTTAAACGTACCAATTTCTGACACAAGATCTCCAACTGGTACCAAAAGCGCTATATCATCAACAACTTACATGAATCGAGAGCAAATTCAGCAAACTGGCGCTCATTCTGTTGATCAATTACTACAAGACATCGCTGGTTTTACAGTCAGCCGCAGTGGCGGACCAGGCTCACAGACATCAATATACTTGCGTGGTGCAGAAGCTGATGCGCTTTTGGTTCTTGTTGACGGTGTACGTATTCAATCTGCAAATACAGGCTTATCTGCACTAACAGACCTTCCACTTACAACAATTGAAAGCATTGAAGTTATTCGTGGTCCACAGTCTACAATCTATGGCTCTGCAGCACCTGGCGGCATCATTAAGATTACAACTGTCCCATCTTCACAGCGTACAAGTGCTCGTATCAGTGAGAGTGTATCCAATGATGGTGACTTACAAACAGCAGCGAGCGCATCTGGCGCGGTCAATGACAAGGTTAATATTTTTAGCCACCTGAACTGGTCGAACCGTGAAGGCGTTGATGCATGTAATGCTGTTGGTAACCCTTGCTACTCAACAACACCTGAAGATGATCTCGATGGTTTTGAGCAATTAAATGGACAATTCGGCCTTCAATACTTTGGTGATAATGGACGTAGGTTCCAATTTTCACATATGTACAATAAAGGTCGCTCTGAATATGACGGCGATTATTCAAATGAAGCTGTCAATATTCAACAAATGACCAATGTTCAATTTAAAGAAAATCTGAACATGCACAATAGTCTGAGTGTTGATTTCGGTAAATTCAACGAAGATTATGAAACCTTCCTTGATGCCAATGGCACAACGAGTCCATATGGTACTTATGGCACAGACCGCTATACAGGCTCTCTTGTACATGAAGTCCATAGCCCCTCACCAAGCGGCCGCTCTACATTAGCGCTCACTTCTGGTGTTGATTATGACGATACAACTCTTGTTGACTTTGATAGTGGCTTCTCAACTTTGCCTGAAATCAATCGCCAAACAACAGGTATTTTCACTGAGTTTGAATATGTAGAAAATGGTGCAACATTACGTCTAGGCATTCGTCGTGATATGTACAGAAGTGTTGGTGAAACAGAGACAACTCGTCGTTACTCAACAACAGGGCATATGAAACTTCAGCTTAAACTTGATGATCATTGGACTATTAAATCAAGCCTGGGCCGTAACTTTAATATGCCAACATTTACAGACTTGTACTATCCGTTCTCAAGTAACCCTAACTTAAAACCAGAAGTGCATGTATCACAAGATTTAGGTGTTGAGTTTAGCGATGGCGCCTACAGAGCTTCTGCCTTTCTATTTAGAACAAAGTCGAGAGACCTCATTGTGTATCAGTATGATCCAGCAACATCCACTGGTTCGACATTCAATATTAATAAGGCAAAAATCCAAGGCTTAGAACTTATGCAGTCTTACACGCTGAATAACTTCCAAGCACAAGGCAATATCACTTATTTAAATGCTCGTAATGCAAGCGAAGGTGAGCTTGATTATCACTTACCACGTCGCCCAGAGCTGCAGTTTACTGGTAGCTTGAGTTATACATATGATAAGTGGAGCAGCAGACTTGGTGTTATTTCATCCGGCAAACGCTTTGACCGTATCAATAACGCAAATGAAGTTGGTGGCTTTACAACTTACAACCTAGGCTTTAAGCACCAAACAACTCCAGACTTATCTCTTGGCGTTCGCCTTGATAACCTATTTGATAAAGAGTACCAAACTGTCAGTGGCTATAACCAACCAGACAGAACTCTTTGGTTCGACCTTGAATATGCCATTCACTAAATTCAAGCCATAAAAAAGCTCGCCTCGGCGAGCTTTCTTGTTGTCTTTAAAATATGAAAAAAGTTAATGATCTTCCTCTAAAGATTTAGGGCATTTAGGAATACCCAAGTGGTTTGCAATAATGGCTGCAGATCGTTGCGGTGACATACGGCCAAACTCAAAGCGTCTATGAGCTACTGCTTCATATAATGGTCTACGATCTTCTCTCAGCTTTTGCAAAACTGCTCTTGGATTTGCTGTTTGCAAAAGTGGGCGGTTCTTATCTGCAGAAGTTCGTCTTAACTGCTCTTCAAGGCTTACATCTAAAAAGATAACCACCCCTCTGCTATGCAGCCAGTTTCGGTTTTCTTCTCGCAATACTGCTCCACCACCTGTTGCTAAAATAATAGTATCTTCTTGTGTAAGGTCATCAATCACTTGCATTTCACGTTGACGGAAGCCCTCTTCTCCTTCTAAATCAAAGATCCAAGGAATATTTGCACCACAACGTTTTACTATCTCATGATCAGAGTCCATGAAGGTATAGCCAACACGCGCTGCAAGGGCTTTACCAATTGTTGTTTTACCAACTCCCATAGGACCAACAAGGAATATCTTCCTTGGATTTTGGTCACAGGGCTTATCTACAAAAGTAGAAGTTTCATTTTTCATTGTCTGTATGAGTCCAAAAAATATATACCGGCATTTATCAATTAATAGTCTACCATAGGGTGAGCTATTTCATGCTGTTTCAGGCTTTTCTTACAGCTATAAAAAAACCCCTCGAAAGGGGTTTTCTAAAAAGCGTTTAAAATTCAACCAGTTTGCAATTGAGCCAATTACTGCTCAAATGCATTCTTCACAAGTTTTGGTGTAATGAAGATCAACAGTTCTTGTTTTTCATCTGTCTTCGTTGTGCGCTTAAAGAAGCGACCAATCACTGGTAGATCACCGAAGAATGGTGTTTTATCCACTTGGTTAACCGTTTGGTTTCTAAACACACCACCAAGTACCACTGTTTCACCGTCATCCGCTAGAACACGGGTTTCAAGCTTGTTCGTATCGATACTTGGAATATTGTTATAGATCTGACCAACGGTATCTTGGTTGATCTGTAAGTCCATAATAATGCGACCATCAGGTGTAATCTGTGGTGTTACTTCAAGGCTAAGAGCAGCTTCTTTGAAGGACACAGATGTTGCACCACTTGATGTTGCCTCTTGGTATGGCACTTCAGAACCAGATGCAATACGTGCTGTTTGTTGGTCTGCTGTTAATACTTTAGGCGTCGCAATAATATCTGCAAAACCGTCAGACTCTAGAGCTGAAAGCTCAAGTGATAAGAAACCACTGCCAAGCTTTGAGAAACCAATTGAGAATGAGCTTGCTGTAGATTCCGTTACACCTAAGTCAACAGATAAGTATTCTGGTTGGCCTGTTGTACGTGTAATTTCAACTTCACCATCATCATTAGGTGTCACGAAATCAAAGACTGTTTGCTCTGAGCCGCCGAAGATAACGCTGCTATCACCGTTAGTCTTCATTCCACCGCCGCCCCATTTAACACCAAGCTCACTTGCAACATTAGCGTTAGCAACAACAACTCGTGCTTCAATAAGAACCTGCTGAACTGGGATATCAAGTCTTGCAAAAAGTGCTCTTACTTCTTCAATCTTATTAGCTGTGTCTTGAATCAGAAGTGTATTTGTTCTTTCGTCAACTGTTGCACTACCTCTTGAAGAAAGAAAACCAGAGCCATCAGCACCTGTAATTAATTCAAGTAAGTCTTTTGCTTTTGCATAGTTCACCTGAACATATTCAGTGCGTAATGGTGCTAGCTCTTCCACTTGACGAGTTGTTTCAAGCTCAAGTTTTTCACGAGCTGCAATTTCATCCGCTGGTGCAACAAGTAATACGTTACCGATCTTACGTTGATCTAAACCTTTAGTTTTCAAGATTAAATCAAGAGCTTGATCCCAAGGTACATTTTGCAAACGTAGTGTAATTTTACCGCTCACAGTATCTGAAGCCACAAGGTTTAGGCTTGTAAAATCTGCAATTAACTGAAGCACTGAACGAACTTCGATATCTTGGAAGTTAAGAGAAAGCTTTTCACCAGTGTATAGGAATTTATCTCTATTACGTTTATCTTGCTCAGCCTTTGAAATTTCTTTAACACTTACTGTAAAAGTTTTATCTGCTTGGTATGCAAGGTATTCATAATTTGAGTTTGGATGAATAATAAGTTTTGCATTACCATCTTCTGTTAGAGCGTCAATACGATTAACAGCTGTAGCAAAATCAGTTACATCAATTCGACGACGTAAATCATCTGGCAGATCCATGTTAATAAATTCAACAATGATATTGCCACTTTCTTCTCTTAAATCCACACTCGCAGTAGGATCTGAAAGTGAAATCATGACTTGACCTTCGCCATTTTCACCACGACGGAAATCAATATCTGTAACACCTTCTTTTTTCGGCATTACTTTTCCTGGCTTTTGAGTCTGCTTTTGAGATGTTGTTGCATTATCATCATTAAAAGTTACAGCTTGCTCTGTATTTCGTGCCAAGATCGTGTCTTTTGCATTTTTACCAATGCGTACTACCAGTTCATTACCGACAACCTCTGTTTCGTAATTTACCAGCTGCGCAAGGTTAATAATCATTCGAGTGCGGCCTTTAGTCTCCATGACTGTTACGCCACGTGCATTGCCAGTACCAAGGTTATGGTGCTTTTCAGCAAGTGCACTTGTAACCCCTTCAAGATCAAGCGCAATACGTGCAGGACGTTCAATCGTATACCCTTTTGGAAGAGGTGGCGCTTCATCAAACATCACTTTAATTTCAGTCTGATCATTCGGCAATGAAGCAAATTCAATATTTTGGATTTCAGCAGCAAATCCTAGAGAGGATAAAAGAAGACCTCCCGCGATAATTGCTCGCTCCATCTGAGCCCCGAAAATACTTTTAATCAATTTTTTAATGACCATTACTACGCTCCATACCGCGAACATTGGAAATTTGATGTTTATACATTCTGTTAGCCAACACTACTTTTCCTTTTCAAGATTTACTTCAAGCAATGAAGGATAAGTCCTTTTTATTCCTTAATTAACCAAAAATAAATTCTTTGTTTTTAAGCTTCCATACCTAAGAAGGTTTAGCATTTTTAATTTTTATTAGCATATCAAATTTAAAACTTCGCTCTTCAACATTAGGTTTCACTGTGTTAGTTTATTGCAACTTTAAAACATTTAATTTAGCTAGTTTTATATCTCAATTAAAAACAAACCAAAATTTAAAGTTGTTTTAGCTAGCACTCCTTCTAAAACCTTATGAAAAATCGAATTTAATTTGTATCCCTATCAACTTAATTTAAAAACTATTCATCTGTTAGCCACATTGTTCGTGGCCTTTCGATCCATGAATCTCGACCATCAGGCACAAGTTCAAGCAAATCAATCTGTGATTCATTGACTAAAAGAACCTTACCGTGATTACGTCCCATGTAACTACCGACTTTAATTTGATGTACACCTTTCATGTCATCCTTTACTAAGGCAATAAGAGGGCCATCAGGTCTTTGAATTGTGCCAACCATTTCAAGCTGATCCATACCAAAGTCTTCAAGAGGCTCTTTTGGGCGATCAAAATCAGGTGTGACGCTTCTACCCTGCGGCACATTCTTAGGCTTATCAGCAACTCGAATTTGCGGCATAAATGGGCTTCTTAAGTTAGAAGAGCTATAAACATAACTATCAAAAACTCTAAACTCAGGTGGCGGATCAATAGGCGCACCTTCCATGTTTCTAATTCTTTCAAGCTCAACTCTTAAATCAGCTGTAGGGTCTGAAGGAGCACAACCTGCAAATGTCATTAAGCACACACCAGCTGCAATAAATTTGAAAGCGTTCTTCATTTAACACCCCCAACATCACTATCTTGGTTTGCAGAGTAACGATAGGTTTTAGCTGTTACAGTCATAAGCAAGTTATCGTTCGATTTATCTGTCGGCGCTAATGTGTAATTGTGCAGCGTTACGATACGAGGTAATGCAGAGATACCTGACACAAAGGTTGCTAATGAGTGATAACCACCTTTTACCTTGATATCAATTGGAAGCTCTGCGTAAAACTCTTTTACGAACTCTTTACCAAGACCTATGGACTCAAACTCCAAACCAGAGTCCAGTCCAAGCTGAGAAATATCTTCGAGTAAACCTGGTACTTCAGTGTCTTCTGGAAGTTGTCTCAATAAAGCACCAAAGGTTTGTTTCATTTCAGCCATCTGCAATTTAAGCGCATTCAAGTTCGCTGCATCTGAAGCCTTAGCTGTATAACTTTGAATTAAAGTTGCTTCTTCTCTTTGCTTCATTTCTAAGGTATGTAGTGTATTTTTCAAAAAGAACCAATACACTGCAGCACCACAAATAAGAAACACCACAATCCAAATTACAATCCTAAAGAGCAGCGGCCAAGAGCCTATATTTTCAGGGTCTAACGACTCTAAATTTGACTGTATTTCATTAAAATCCATACCGGCCCTCTTTTACTGCTGATACTGCTGAATGAGTTGCACTGAGCGAGAAAAATCGTTTTTCATATTAGGATGCATCATTGTCACCCTCTTTCTTACGAGCCGCTTCTTCCTGTACAACCAAGTCAAAAATATTGGATGTTTTCGAATCATCAGATACAACAGATTCTAAGTTCGCATTTTCAAACCAAGGTGATTGCTCTAAATTACGCATCATATTTGAAATACGGTTATTCGCTTCAGCAACACCTTCAATTTTAAACCGTGTACCGACTCGATCAATTTTCTTGAGAAAGACACCATCAGGTGTTTTCTTAGCAATTTCATCAAATAGTCGTACTACAACAGATCGGTTACCTTGTAAGTCCTGAATAATTCTCATTCGAGACTCAAGCTCAGCTCGTTCTTGCTTTAACCGATCAATTTCAATAATTTTCTGCTCAAGTGCAGCCTGTTCAGTTTTAATGTATTGATTACGTTGTAGCTGGGCTTGTAGTTGGGCATTCACTTGCATATTCATCAAAAAAACAATGCCTAAACCCAAAACACCAAGGACAATCGTTGTAATGTAGAAATTTTGATTTCGCTCTCGTCGGAGCTCTTCCCGCCAAGGGAGTAAATTTATACGTGCCATGACTACTCAAAACTCCTCAACGCTAATCCACAGGCAATCATTAATGCAGGAGCATCATTTGAAAGATTTCTAGCATCAACCTTAGAAGCCAAGGACATATTCAAAAATGGATTAGCAACAGATGTTTCTGTACCGACTTTTTCTTGTACTAGCTCATCGAGTCCAGGAATAGATGCAGAGCCACCCGCAAGAATCACGTGATCAACATCGTTATATTGGCTAGATGAATAGAAGAACTGTAAGGATCGTGCCACTTGCTGAACCACAGCCTCTTTAAAGGGCTCAAGCACTTCAAGCTCGTATTCTTCTGGCAGCCCTCCACGCTTTTTCGCCATAGATGCTTCTTCAAAAGTTAATCCAAAACGTCTTTGAATTTCTTCCGTTAATTGCTTACCACCAAAGAGCTGTTCACGTGTATAAATAATACGACCGTCATGCAGAACACTGAGGCTTGTCATGGTTGCGCCAATATCAATAATGGCAATAGTTTGTTGATCTCCACCATCAATATGATCAGCTAAAAGCGAAAAAGCTCGCTCCATCGCATAGGCTTCAACATCAACAACTTTAGATTGCAAACCCGCCTGCTCAAGTACATCTGTACGCATATCAACATGCTCTGTACGACAAGCAACAAGTAATACTTCGCAACGGGACTCATCCGAAGCAACAGGACCAATAACCTCAAAATCAATACTCACTTCATCCAAGGGATATGGAATATATTGATCCGCCTCAATCCTGATAAGCTCTTCCATGTCTTCATCAGACATGTCAGCATTCATTTCAATAATCTTGGTAATAACAGAAGAACCTGGCACTGCCACAGATACTTGTTTTACACTTGATTTTGCTTTTACAAGAAGTCGGCTAAGAGCTTGACTTACACCTTCGATGTCGACAATATTTTTCTCGACAACGGCGTTTGGCGGCAAGGACTCCACACCATAATTCTCAACTCTGAATCTTTCACCATGCTTTGACAATTCCAATAACTTTACTGACGTAGAGCTAATATCGATACCAAGCATTAAATTATTTCTTTTTCCAAACAACCCCACTGGGATCCCACCTGCTACTGCTTCGTTGGAACACACCTTTAATGTCATCACTAAAAATTAAACGCATTTTAATTAATTAGTTTTCAATTAAAGAGTTAAAAAACCTTCTGGTTACTTTTTATGTTAGTACGCATTTCTAACATTGCAGAGACCAATTTAGAAATTTATAAACTTAAAATGTCTTAAATAGCTTTTTTGTGCTAAAAAAATTAAAATAGGCTATTTTAATTTAGCCATTCAATCCGAAAATAAATTAATTTAAGTTAATTTAGCTTTTATAGACTTTAATATTCGTATTACAGGTTCAGTCTGATGATTTTTATTCTGTAGCAACGATTAAACGCGTCAAAATAATTCTAGTCGGTCATAAAAAAAGAGTGTGAGACTTCGTTCACAGTTTGATGATTATATGTAAATAAAGACAGGCAACCAAACATTAGTCTAAAGCTATTTTTTGGCATACAAAGAAGAGTTCAGCTAAAGTGAACGCAATTGGAGTATCATAGCTCTAATTCAGAGCAATCAAAGAGTGATAGAATACCCCCACAATGACTTTAGGGGGATGTTGCCTATTATAATGCAGCTCTTACTTCTACACTTAGAGACATATCAGACCTTTTTACACACACGATATTTGAGAATCAATAAGAATGCGTATTTTCCTAAAACTTCTCCGTATCTTCGGCCTCTTAGCACTTGCCGGAGCCGCCATGGGGACAATGATCGCCTTTGGAACAGTCCTTTATCTGTCACCAAAACTTCCATCGACAGATGAACTTAAAGCTGTTCAACTGCAAACACCTCTAAGGATCTACAGTAAAGACAGAAAGCTCATTGCAGAGTTTGGTGAAAAGCGCCGTAAACCTCTTTACTATAACCAAATCCCAATGGATGCAATTCACGCAATCATTGCAGCTGAAGATGATCGCTTCTTTCAGCATTCAGGGGTTGATGTGGCTGGTCTGACTCGCGCATTTGTTGAGCTCGTGCAAAGCGGCAGTATTCGATCAGGCGGTAGTACAATTACGATGCAGGTGGCTAAAAACTTCTTCTTGAGCCATGAGCGTAAGTTTATTCGTAAATTTAATGAGATACTACTTGCTCTTCAAATTGAACAATCTTTATCTAAAGAAGAAATCCTTGAACTCTATCTCAATAAAATTTTCCTAGGTAACAGAGCCTATGGTATTGCTGCTGCGGCAGAAGTCTATTATGGCAAAAGTGTTAACGAGCTTTCACTTGCACAGATAGCAATGATTGCAGGCCTACCTAAAGCACCATCTCGATACAACCCTATCGTTAACCCACAAAGAGCAAAGCAACGTCGTGACTGGATACTTGGCCGTATGCTTGAGCTTGGCTATGTTGATAAACCTGAGTATCAAGAAGCAATTGAGCAACCAATTACCGCCGTCTATCATGGTTTAAATACAGAGTTAAGCGCACCTTATTTTGCAGAAATGGTTCGCCAAGAAATTTACAGCAAGTTCGGCAAAGATTCCTATCAAAATGGCTATAACGTCTATACAACTTTAGATTCTAACCTCCAGCAATCTGCTGAGCACGCAGTGATGACCGGCTTGATTGACTACACAGAACGTCATGGCTACCGAGGTGCAGAACAACAACTTGCCGAAATAAAAAAACCTGAAGACTGGTTAGATCAGCTTGAATCCCCTCAGGATATTGGCCCTTTAAAAGCTGCTTATGTGACAGCTTCCGATGAAAAGTCTGCAACACTTCTTTTACCTAAAGGCGAATCAATTACACTTGGCCTCAAAGCTATGGCATGGGCTCGTCCATATATTTCTGAAAATAGCATGGGCCCAAAACCGACTAAAGTATCTGATGTTATTAAAACTGGTGACATTGTTCGTGTACGAGAACTGCCGTTAGAAAAAGATCAAAAAGAGCCAAGCTGGAAACTCTCTCAAATTCCTGTAGTACAAGGTTCTCTAACGTCTATTAATGCGCACAATGGCGCTATTGTGAGCATGATTGGTGGCTTCAGTTTTGAGCTCAGCAAATTCAACCGTGCAATGCAGGCCCGTCGTCAAGCAGGTTCATGTTTCAAACCTTTTGTATATGGTGCTGCAATCGCTGATAACTACACACCTGCGTCCATCATCAATGATGCACCAATTGTTTACGATGATGTATCTCAAGGTGAAGCTTGGCGACCACGTAATTCTGGAGATCAATTTAAAGGACCAATTCGTTTACGCCAAGCACTCTACGAGTCTCGCAATCTTGTTTCTATTCGACTACTTCAAAGCCTCGGCACTCAAAAAGTCATCGATTTTGCTGCAGAAGCAGGCTTAGATCGAAGTCGAATTCCTGCGAACTTATCGATTGCCCTTGGTACTGCTCAATTTACAACTGCAGAAATGGCTCGTGCATACAGTACTATTGCTAATGGTGGTTATAAAATAGAACCTTACTTTATTGATGAAATTACTGATGGTAATGGCGAGCTTGTCTTTAAAGCAGACCCTCTCGTTGCTTGTGGAATGGATTGTGATGTAGGCGTTGCACAAGCACCTCAAGTGATTGACCCTCGGGATCAATTCCTATTAAATTCAATGCTACAAGACGTTATCAAACGTGGTACAGGTCGAAAAGCTCGCAGCCTTGAACGTTCAGATATCGCAGGGAAAACAGGCACCACAAACGATCAGCGTGACGCTTGGTTCAGTGGCTACCACCCTCAATTAGCGACAAGCGTTTGGGTTGGCTTTGATCAACCTGAATCTTTAGGTCGTCGAGAATTTGGTGGTGTTGCAGCATTACCTATCTGGATCGAATACATGGGTACTGCGCTCAAATCATTACCAGAAACCCACTTCCCACAACCAGATGGTATTACAAGTGTGAAGATTGACCCAGAAACTGGCCTTAGAGCACTTCAAGGTCAACCTGATGTAATCTTTGAATACTTTAAAACCGAAAATGCACCAGAGGAATGGGACAGCACCAACCCGCCCCCACCTCCAAGCATGAGAAGTGAATCAGAAACCATTGAAAGCATTTTCTAGAAGCCTTCAATACCAAAGCCCTTAATAGAAATATTAAGGGCTTTTTTTATAGGCCAAAAAAGATACTCTTCTTCCTAAATATTAGATATACTCAATTCAACTTAGGGGAGTAGTCACGCTTGAGATTATCCAAGCGAAAACTGTCAACAGTCTCCGGAAATCATTCCGTGGCAGTTTTAAAGTGAAATGCTGTTTTTATCAGCTGAGCTTAGACAAGACTTAAGATATATAACCAGCTTCTGGCAGGGGCTTGTTGTATATCTTAATGTTAGATTCCTGCCGGAGACAACTTATGCTTATTGCAGCACTCGCCATCCTGGCTGGCTTTGTTCTTCTTATATGGAGTGCCGATCGATTTGTCGATGGTGCAGCCGTTTCCGCTAAATACGCTGGTTTATCGCCACTTCTTATTGGTATGCTAGTGATAGGCTTTGGAACCTCGGCACCAGAAATGCTCGTTTCCGCTCTTGCTGCTTTAGACGGTAATACCAACCTTGCTCTTGGTAATGCCATCGGCTCCAACATCGTAAATACCAGCCTTATTTTGGGCTGCACAGCCTTAATTGCGCCTATTGCTGTCCAATCAACCATTCTCAAAAAAGAGATCCCAATATTAGTGGGTGCGGTATTAGTTGTGGGCGCCCTATTCATGAATAACGCTCTCAGTCGGCTTGATGCCTGGGTTATTCTTGCTGCCTTCTTTGCTTTCATATTCTGGTCCTTAAAAACAGCAAAAATGACACCAGATAGCTCACTTGAAGCTGATGTCGAGGAAACAGCAAATACCAATATCTCACTCAAAAAAGCAATCTTCATGTTAGTCACCGGTCTCGTTATTCTTATTGGCAGCTCAAGGCTTTTAGTTTGGGGCGCAGTTGAAATTGCAACAGAGCTACAAGTCAGCGACCTCATCATAGGGCTTACTATTGTCGCTCTTGGCACATCATTGCCAGAACTCGCCTCTTCAATTATTGCGGCCCGAAAAGGACAGCATGATTTAGCCTTAGGTAACATTATCGGATCAAATATCTTTAATATTCTTGCAGTTGTAGGCATTGCTGGCGCGATTCAGCCTATAGAAAGCTTAAGTCTAGATATTATGCATAGAGACTGGCCATTTATGGCAGTTCTGACTGTCGCGATCTTCTTTATGGGGATTGGCCTGAAGAAGCAAGGCCGAATTAATAGAGTCGAGGGCGGTATTTTACTTAGTGCCTATATAGGCTACACCCTATGGCTCGTAACAAGCGCTCTATAAAGAAGAGTAATACAAATGAATCAGTTAGCAAGCTGGTATACCAGCAATGAGCAAACCCTTTTACTTTTAACAAAAAATGGCTTTACAGCACTCATGGTGATTGCTGGCGCTTACTTTCTTTCAAAGTTTATTCGCAAGGGCGTGTTTAAGGGTATCTTTCATATCAGTAAACACGATGAGCTAGTCAGCCGCCTTCTCTCTAATGTTGCCGGCTATATTGTCTACCTCATCGCACTTGTGATGATCCTCGATATTTTTGGTGTTAATACAGCAGGCCTTGTAGCACTTGTAGGTGCAACTGGTATTGCCATAGGCCTTGCACTGAAAGACACATTAAGTAATGTTGCAGCTGGTGTAATGCTTTTATTTCTTAAGCCATTTAAAAAAGCAGATTATATTGAAGTCGGAGGAAGTCTTGGCAATGTTATTGATTTAGGTTTATTTACAACTGAACTTGAAACAGCTGATGGTTTATATATTTCATTACCAAACTCAAATGTATGGGCCAACCCAATTAAAAACTACAGCCGTAATCCGAAACGTCGCGTCGAAATTATGGTCAGCATTTCTCATAAAGATTCATTTGAGGAAGCACTAAGCCTTTTAAAAGACCTTGTGCAAAAAGAAACAAAGCTGCTGAAAGATCCAGAGCCACAATACATTGTACATACAGTGGCAGACAGCACTATTAATTTACAGCTTCGTGTCTGGTGCCCTACGGCAGATTACTGGGATGTGTACTGGCATCTACAAAAAACAGTTCGAGCCACAATCAAAGAGCATGGTTTTTCTGCACCACATCAACAGCGAGATATTCATGTTCATTACCTACCTGGGCAAGCACCTACAGAAGAGCCTAAAACAAAAGTTTAAGAACAGGTTTAATCTGCATATTTATGTGCAATAGCATTAAACTCGTTCACAAGGGCAGCGAAGGCATCCACAATATCAGGGTCAAAATGCTGCCCTTTTTCGCTAAGAATAAGTTCCACAGCTTTCTCATGAGTAAACTCACTCTTATAAACACGCTTACTAATGAGAGCATCATAGACATCAGCAACGGCCATTAAACGGCCAGAAAGAGGAATTTCATCCCCTTGCAAGCCTCTAGGATAGCCTTGCCCATTCCACTTTTCATGATGAGCACCTGCTATTTCTTTTGCATAATGTAGAAAAGAGCTTGTGCCATAGAGCGCTTCTGATTTACGAATAGATTCTTCACCCAACGCGGCATGGGTTTTCATAATCTCCCACTCTTCTGGTGTAAGCTTACCGGGCTTCAATAGAATATGATCAGGAATGCCAACTTTTCCAATATCATGAAGTGGCGCTGATTTAAACATCATCGCAATCACTTCGTCATTTAATTGGTCTTTAAAACGAGGATGATCTTTTAGATATTCTGCCAAAATTTTGACATAATTTTGCGTTCTTCGTATATGATCGCCGGTCTCATTATCTCGAGTTTCGACTAGTGAAGTCAGGCAATAAATAGCCACATCTTGTGTTTTTACTATTTCCGCTGAACGCTTTGCCACTAGATCTTCTAAGTGCTCATTTTGAGTTAGTAAGGATTTATTTGCAGAATAAAGTGCTAAATGATTTTTTACTCGCGCTCGAACTATGGGCGGACTCACTGGCTTGGTTATGTAATCGACAGCACCTAGGTCGAACCCCTTGGCTTGATCTTCCACACTACTTTTCGCAGTCAAGAAAATAATAGGTGTATCCTTCGTGTTTTCAATTCTTTTTAACTGCTCACAAACAGCATAGCCATCCATTTCAGGCATAAGCACATCCAACAAAATTAAATCAATATGCTGGCTTCGTGCAATCTCAAGTGCTTTTTCACCACTTTTTGCAACAATTGTTGTGTACTCTTCGCCTAAAAGCTCTGAAATAACATTTAAATGAAAACGTTCATCGTCAACAATTAAAATCCTTGCATGAGAATCCATAGCTATTCCTTAACTCAATTGTCCGCAGCACTCTAAAGACTTAACAAATAGCCATGTATTAAGACCGCAGCTTTATCATAATCGAAACCTTCAATATAATGCTCAAGAGTATTGAGCTCAATCTCAGGCATGACTTGATTCAAATGTGTTTTACAGGCAGTGAATAAGGAGCGCGCTTGTGTATTACCCTGCTCTAGCAAATAATATAAACGCCAAAGCTCATCTAAAGTGCCAGCACTTTCGTGCATAAAGCATGGCTCTATATCTTGTTCAAGCAAACTTACTTCTTCAGTAATAACACTTAAAGTTTCTGCAAAAACACCCTTAAACTGATCTAACTCAACTTTTCCAGTTAATATCAATTCATCTTCAGCTTCAGCAGTAATAGCCTCTAATTTAAGTGCACCAATAGTCCCCGCAACGCTACGCAAAGTATGAAGAATTCGCTGTGCTTGCTGGGTTTCCTGTAAAATTAAACTTTGTTCTAATGATTTAGCATCATCATGATGATCAGCAAGAAACTCTTTTAAGAGCTTTAAATAAAATGGTTTATTTCCATCTACTCGCCCTAAACCAATTTGGAGATTTATCCATTCAAGTTTAGCATTGATATAACGTCCATTGGATTCGTCTTGTTGTTCATCAAAAGTAATGTACTGCTCTTTATTATGCTTTAAAAGCCAATATGACAGTGTGGCATATAAATTCTTAGGATCAATAGGCTTTGGGATATGGTCATTCATGCCTACAGTCAGACACCGCTCTCGATCACCTTTCATAGCATGAGCCGTCATCGCTATCACCGGTAACTCTTGCCAAAGAGGATTCTGCCTTATAAGGCGGGTGGTTTCAAAACCGTCCATTTCAGGCATTTGTAAATCAACTAAAACAACATGATAACTGGATTTACGCAATGCTTCTAAACCTAGCTTGCCATTACTCGTTAAAGTAACACTAACACCAGCCTGCTGCAGTAATTCCTGTGCAACAAGCTGGTTAATAGGATTATCTTCCACAACCAAAGCTTTATAAGCACTTAAATCTGGAACCCTGAGTTGTAGGTTATTCAGTTCATCTTCTTGCAGATGTAGGCCAACTTGTTCAGGTACATCAAAAATAAGGGAAAATTCGAAACAGCTACCTTGGCCTACTTGGCTTCGCACTTGGATGTCCCCGCCCATCATTTGAACCAGTGAACGCGAAATACTTAGCCCTAAGCCAGTACCACCATAGCGACGAGTTGTTGAACCATCAGCCTGAATAAATGAAGCAAAAAGAATCTTCAGTTGATCAGGAGATATCCCTATACCTGTATCAGATACACTAAAATGAAGCTCTATTTTTTTATCCAGATATGAATTAACCGTTATGGCAAGAGACACCACACCTCTATCAGTAAACTTAATGCCATTATTGGTTAGATTAATTAGCACTTGTGCTAACCGCATTGGGTCACCAATTAATACATTCGGTATCTTATGATCAACGTCAAAGATGAGTTCTAAATTCTTTTCAGAAGCCTTAGCTCCACTAACATTTTTTAAGTTATCTAAAACACCTTCCAACGTAAATGAGATAGATTCAATTTCTAATCGACCGGCTTCTATCTTCGAAAAATCTAAAATATCATTAATAACATGTAATAAATTTCGAGATGCTTTTTCAATATTACTTACATACATTTGCTGTCGAGGAGCCAAACCTGTTTGTAGGGTTAAACGGGTCATGCCCATAATTGCATTAAGAGGGGTTCGTACTTCATGGCTCATGTTAGCCAAAAACTCACTTTTAAAACGGCTTGTTTGCTCAGCAAGTTCTTTCGCCTCTTTCAGTGCCGCCTCAGCTTCTCGTATTAAGGTAATATCAGAGTGAGTGCCTACAGCTCGAGTTGCAATGCCATATTCATCAGTTTCAACAACACTGCCTTTATTAAGAATGGTTCTATATTCACCATTTTTATGTTTAAGGCGAAACTCCTGTTCAAAACGACGGCTTCGAGATCGCACAGCTTTGTCCAGAACTTCAACAGCAATAACAGCATCGTCTGGGTGCAAATACTCTCGCCAAACTCGCTGTTCGTAGGCCCAATCACCTTCATTAAAACCAAGCATCTGTAAATAGCCCAAGCTGTAATAAGTATGTCCTGTTTTAATGTCCCAGTCCCAAATACCATCAGATGCTGCAGCCATCGCTAACTGAAAGCGCTCTTCACTTGCAAAGAGCTTTCGCTTTTGTCGCTGGACAGTGGCATTCCAAAATAATAAAAAGAAAACAACAAAAAATGCGCCACCGCTGACTTTCCACACCAATTCATAATCAATACGCTCGACAAATTTATTATCCATCCACTCATCAATAATTCTATTTTTTTCAGCAGGAGGAATAAGTGCAATTGCTTTGCTTAAAATACTATGAAGCTCAGGCCAATCATTTCTAACAGCCAAAGCCAATCGCATATCCACAGGCAAACTTCCAACTATACGCAAATCAGTAATACCAAGTTGATTAATTTGATAACTTCCTGCGGTGTACGTCACAATAAGTGCATCTAAATCGCCATTAAGCACTTTATAGAGCCCATCTTCGATTGATGTGGCGCTTGTATCAAAATTAATACTTGGGTAATGGGCTTTTAACGTCCATAAATACCCATAATCACCCACAACACCAACTTTTTTGTGGCTGATTGAATTGAGGTCTGAAATTAAACTTGTCTGCTCACTTCGCATTACAATTGAAAGTGGCATTTGTATAAACGGCTGGGTAAATAAATGTGTTTCACTTAAAATAAGATTGGATACATCTTCAGTGATGAAATCAACTTCATATGCTTGTGCTGAATCTAATGCCTTTGCCCAGCTTTCGCTAGGCACTCTATCAACCTGTAGACCTGTTAAAGATTCCAGAATATTGAGAATTTCAGCAGCAATTCCTTCATATTCACCGGACATATTAAACCCTTCAAAGGGCAGCCATCCAGGATCACTTGTAAAACGAATAACAGGATGGGCTTTTATCCAATTTTGCTCTTCTTGTGAAAGATCTAAATATATATTTTTAACACTTTGGTTTTCAATATTAAGCCTGTCTTGTTTATAAAAACGAAAACCAGGATAAGAAACCCATCTGCGCTCAATTGCTTCTAGTTCCGCATGGCTAATTTGCTCTAAGCCCTGATTTATAATTTTAAGTAAAGAAGGGTTTATATTTTGAACCCCCACATGCATCATATTATTTATTAAAATATGGCCTGTACTCTCAATACCACCAGACAAGCGCAAACGATCAAGTTGAATCTGTGTCGTTGGCGCTTCTGCTAGAAATGCTCTGATTTGACCATCCATGGTTGCTCTAATCATATCTTCGCTGCTACTGAACTCTACAAGCTTCATACCATTATTGCGAAGAAACTCTCCCTGATATGCTAGGATCTCAGCACCAACTTTTTCACCCTTAATATCTTCAAGCTCTCTTACTGCTGGAAGTTCACTACTATAAAAAAGGGTAGAGCCAATACCATAAAAAGGCGCACTAAATGACATCCATTCACGACGCTCAGGCGTGTCAAAAAGACCTGAGTGTGCATCTGCTTTGCCTTCTTGCACAAAGCGAATTGAGTCGCTCCAACCGCCAGATTTAAAAACGAGAGGAATGCCAGTCTTTTCAGACCAGAGCCGCCAAACATCAACAATAAGTCCCGCTGGCTTGCTTTGCTCATCAATAAAGGTTAGAGGATAAAAGTTATCATCAATAGCAATTCGTAAAGGTCTTTTTTTAAGCGTGTCTCGCGTTACATCTGCAACCGCTCCTTCGCCTGCCCCTACTCCAATAACCGAAAGTGTGAGCGCGAATAAAACTGAGTAATGTCGCCGTGATAACTTCAATGCTAAACCCCATAACCTTATTATTTATATTACTTTTAAATATGAACCCTTTAAGAAGATCTGACTAGACCAAATTTAAATCAAAAGCAAAAATAAAATAGCTTTTATGTAATGGAATTCTGCAATTACTTGTCAAAACAATTATGATGGCACTTTACATTTTCCCAATCAAATCATACACATAAGGAGGTATGAAAGTGCCTTTTTCGACAACACAACTTCAGAATAGCGATAGCTGTGCCAATCTCATTAAAGAAAACTGCCTTGGAAAAGAAATAGCTGTTTTATCCAAGCCGGGGCATTTAGGGCAAAACCTTTATATTGGAAAGTTAAAAGAAGTACAGCAGCTTGCAGCTAGCCCCCAGCAGCCTTGCTATCAACTGCTCATCGAACCTGTAAAGTTAATCCAGCACATGGATCAAGTAGGTCGAATCTCTAACTTTGAAAATGAAAAAATTCCAGCACGTGTTGCACTCTACGACAAGCTTGAAAAAATTGCAGTGACAGAACCAGACCCTGAGCCTGAAAAAGAAAAAAGTTGGTGGGAAAGATTAGGCTGCTCTGTTATGTAAAACAAGCAACCTAATAAAGATAAGGTCGTTTAAACAACGACCAAGTTATCTCGGTGGATAAGCTCAGGTTCACCCATATAACCAAGTGCATCAAGCATCTCAGTTGTTGGTAGCTTCAAAATTTTAGCGACATCTTGCGAACCATAATTAACTAAACCTGATGCTACCTTACGGCCATCAGGACTTAGGCATTCAACAAGGTCACCTCGCTGGAATTCACCAGATACTTCAACAGCACCAACAGAAAGCAAGCTCTTACCTTCGTTAGCAATCTTGGCAACTGCACCAGAATCCAAGTGGATCTGGCCTTTAGGCTTAAGCTGTCCAATCAACCAACGCTTACGTGCAGAAAGTACAGCCTGCTTAGGATTAAAGCGAGTGCCAATAGCTTCATTATTCGCCAGACGCTTTAAAACATTTGGTTCTTGGCCTGATGCTAATAAAGTCACGGCACCAGAACGGCTTGCAAGCTTAGCAGCAACAACTTTCGTGTACATACCACCAGAGCCAAGACCACTTGAACTTGTAGGTGCAGCCATGGCAAGTAAACGCTCGTCATCTGCATCAACTTCAGTTAAGCGCTCTGCGTCAGGGTTTTTCGTTGGATCAGCTGTATAAAGAGCATCTTGGTCAGTCAAAATAACAAATACATCAGCTTCGATGAGGTTTGTTACAAGTGCGCCAAGAGTGTCGTTATCACCAAAACAAATTTCTTCTGTAGCGATAGTGTCGTTTTCGTTAACGATCGGCACTACACCAAGTGAAAGTAGTGTTTGCATTGTTGAACGAGCATTCAAATAACGGCGACGATCTTCAAGCTCACCATGGGTTAAAAGAATTTGTGCTGTATGAACCCCTTTCTCAGTAAAGAAGGACTCATAAGCCTGCACTAAACCAACTTGACCTACAGCCGCTGCTGCTTGTTGAAGGTTTGTCTCAACTGGTCTTTTACCAAGACCAAGCCTTGCACAACCTTCAGCAATTGCACCTGAAGAAACAAGTACAACATCAATACCTTGATCACGGAGCGCTAAGATATCATGACACCATGCTCTTACACGCTCGTGATGCAAACCCTTACCATGATCAGTGAGTAAGGAGCTTCCAATTTTAACAACCCAACGGGTTCTAGACTGTTCAGTCTCTGACATATACGACTTCAACCTCTGAATCGTCATCGTCCCAAGCATCATTGTCGATTTCTTCACCAGTCTCATCGACAAGACCTTGTTTCACCAATTTGGCATGACGGCGAGCATCACGTCTTGCAGCTTTTTGCTCCTGATCAGCATCACGGACTTCATCAGCAAGAATTTGTCTGAATTCTTCAAACTCTTCCGCGTATTCAGGATCACTTGCAATTCGATCTGCTTCTTCATCAAAGTAATTCATAACAGATTGCGTCAATGCTTTAACACCTTGACCTGTTGCGGCACTCACTTTGAATACTGGACCATCCCACTCGAGTTTTTTAACAGCTTCTTCAATAATTTCATCAGCGTCCTCTTCAAAGAGAGTATCTGTTTTATTGAAAACAAGCCACTGTGGAAGGTGTGCTAATGCAGGGCTAAAGTGAAGAAGTTCTTGGTTAAGTGCTTCAACCTGTTCTGCAGGATCTTCTTGTGTAAGCGGTGCAATATCCACAAGATGGATAAGCATACGACAACGAGATAGATGCTTTAAGAAACGAGTTCCAAGACCAGCGCCTTCTGATGCACCCTCAATAAGACCTGGAATATCAGCAATAACAAAGTGTCTTAGCTCATCAACACGTACTACACCAAGCTGTGGTACAAGCGTTGTAAATGGATAGTTAGCAACTTTCGGCTGTGCATTAGAAACAGCACGAACAAATGTGGATTTACCAGCATTTGGGAAGCCAAGCAGACCAACATCAGCAAGAACACTTAGCTCAAAACGCAGGTGTCTTTCTTGGCCTTCTTCACCAGGAATTGTTTTACGAGGTGCACGGTTTGTACTGGATTTAAAGTGAGTATTACCTAAACCACCACGGCCGCCTTGGGCTACTTTTAATGTTTGCTCATGCTCTGTTAAATCACCAATAACGCGATCTGTTTCGACATCAACAATTGTTGTACCAACAGGTACTCTTAGAATAAGGTCTTCACCACTTGGGCCTGTACAGTTGGAACCCATGCCTTGTGTGCCATTTTGCGCTTTAAAGATACGCTTATAACGGAAATCAACTAGGGTATTAAGATTGTGGTCAGCCATAAGGATAACGCTGCCACCGTGACCACCATCACCACCGTTAGGGCCGCCGTACTCAATGTACTTTTCACGACGGAAACTGCAACAACCATTACCACCTTTACCAGCGGTGACTTGTATGATGGCTTCATCAACGAATTTCATTTTATATACTCACTCTTCTCAGAACTACTGCTTCGCTTTGGCGATAATCTTTAAGCCTCGCTTACAAATCAAAGACATACCAAAATAGAGCAGTATTAGTGTTCGCTATTTTCGGATCTCGTCTTAGAGTCATCCAAAAATAGATCATGCAAAAAACCCCTCGAATCTCTCTGTAGGCAAGGTGCCTCTAAAAGCAGAATGATTCAAGGGGTTTAGTGTGTGAGGAATTAGGCCTCAGGTCAAGGGAGGATTACTATGATACCCAGTAAAATAATGGTATTACAGATGACTTCTTGTCTATGAAGGCCTAAATCATCACAAAAAGGCTTCTGACGAAAGGCTTAAAAACCCTCGCCAGAAACAGAAAAAGCATAGTAGAAACTATGCTTTTTCGTATGCTTTGCTTAAAGCGATGATCAGATCATCTAAGCTTTAAATTAAGCAGTTAGAGGCTCAATAGAAACAGTTTTTCTGTTCTTTGGACCTTTAACAGCAAATTTAACTTTGCCATCAACTTTAGCAAATAGAGTATGGTCACGGCCCATACCTACGTTCTCACCAGCGTGGAACTGAGTGCCACGTTGACGAACAAGAATGTTACCAGCTAAAACTGCTTGATCGCCGAAGCGCTTGACGCCGAGGCGTTTACTTTCTGAGTCGCGACCGTTACGGGTACTACCACCAGCTTTCTTATGAGCCATTTTATTTCTCCAATCTAGAGTTTGAGATTTAGGCCATAGAGCCTTTAGTAAACCTCAAAACTTTTTCGTCATTAAAGCCTTTTAAGGCCTAATGATCATCAAATTCACAAGTTACTATCTATTGATCACTTCACTTTGCCTGAATTATTAATCTTAGACAAAGTAAATCAAGATAATCCAAAAAATTGCATATATTTCTATATGTGGGTGGCTCTCAGCATAAGATGCGACTAAGCGCTGCGAGTGCCAGCTCCGTGGTTAATATTAACCAGCAATTTCGTTGATCTTGATTTCAGTGAACCATTGACGGTGACCCATTTGCTTCATGTGATGCTTACGACGACGGAACTTTAAAACTTGAATTTTCTTGTGTCGACCATGAGCTACAACTTCAGCTTTAATTACGCCACCATCAACGAAAGGAGCACCAACTTTAGTTTCTCCGTCTTTTGAAAGTAGCATGATGTTTGAAAACTCAATCGCGTCACCTGGAGCAGCTTCCAAAAGCTGCACTTTTAAAGTTTCACCAGGAACCACACGATGCTGCTGCCCACCAGTTTCGAATATAGCGTACATATCGCAACACCCCATAAATCAGTTAAAATTTCGAAGGACTTAAAGCCAAGCCAAATAGTCCGGCATGACTCACACAAACAATAGCCATACAACATGATATAAGCACATGTACAAGCATATTATTCATTCTGATCCTACACAGTGGCCTGATTCTACGCTCATACACAGTAGATTTCAAGCGATCACCCCATAAATTCGATCAAAAACCCTTTTTTCTCATCGGAAGAGGGATATTCTATCGCAGTTTAGAGGCCACTCAGTTTATAATATAGCTAAATCAGGCTGAACCTCAGCGTGAGCGGCCATCTTATGGTCATATCAAAACATGGGTGCAAAACAAGCCCGTGTGGATTAGAGAACGAATATTAAAAGCCAGATCACGTCTGTTTTCAAGCAAAATACAATCAAAATGCCAATTTATTCGAAAAATAATGCTTTTGATGACGAAAACAGCTAATCAGGCAAACGAAAATTGCAAAAATGATGTTATTTTAACCAACAGCCTCAAAAGGCTTTTAAATGCATCCTTGTTTATAACAGAATAAGAACCTGTTTAATTGAAATAGAGAAGACTGGACCAGGAACTATGGATTTTGCTCAAATCATTGCCCCCATACAAGCCGACTTCGAAGCGCTAAACCAAGAGATATTCACATCTCTCGAGTCAAAAGTGCCACTCATTCGCCAAATTGGTGAATACATTATCTCAAGTGGTGGCAAACGCCTACGTCCCATCGTTTCTCTATTAGCTGCACGAGCTGTGGGCTACTCAGACAATGATCATGTACGTATTGCAGCAGTTGTTGAATTCTTACACACAAGCACCCTACTTCATGATGATGTCGTTGATAACTCTCATATGAGAAGAAGTAAACCAACAGCGAATGACCGTTGGGGTAATGCCGCTCCTGTACTTGTTGGCGACTTTTTACTCTCAAGAGCATTCCAGCTGATTACCAGCCTTGAAAACATTGCGCTTTTAAAAGCACTATCAAATGCAACAATTGTGATTGCAGAAGGCGAAGTGCTTCAATTAACAAATATTGGTAATGTTGATCTGTCTGAAGCAACCTACTTCGATATTATTCATCATAAAACAGCACAAATGTTTGAGACTGCAGCAGAGCTTGGCGCCCTTCTTGGAGGTGGTACACCTGAGCAAGTCGAAGCATTAAAAACATTTGCACTGGAACTTGGCATTGCCTTCCAGCTGGTTGATGATGCGCTTGACTATGCAGGCGATGCTGCAACCATGGGTAAAAACCTTGGCGATGACTTGCAAGAAGGTAAAATGACGCTACCTCTTATTCGAATCTATCAAACAGGCTCTGATGATCATCGCGAAACAATTAAAACACTAATCAAAAAAGCACAAGCAGATGATCTTCAAGATGATGATGTAGCCACAATTCTTGACCTTGTGAAATCAGCCAAAGCGATTGAATACACTCTTGAGAAAGCCAAAGAAGCAACAGTGAAAGCAAAAGCAGCACTGGAAGTGCTGCCTGCATCTGATTACACAACAGCATTAGCACAACTTGCAGACTTGGCTTTAGCACGCCAAGTTTAATCCCCTCTTGCTTCAAAATCAGATATAGGTATAAATAGATTGAAAGTTATAAGGCCTCGCTAAGAGGCTGTATCTAATATTGAAAATACATATATCTGCCAGGAGCATGCATTTATGAAAACCAAGTCATCACTTATTGGTTTAAGCCTTACACTCGTAACGCTTTCTCTTAGCTCTAACGCCTTTAGTTATGAAGATTCTTTCGAGCGTACACAAGATAAGATTGCAGATGCAGCCCATTCGGCGGCAGAAACTGCATCACAAATAGCATCAGAAACACAATCAGCTTTTTCAGTTGGCTTAAAAGAAGGAAAAGTTGAGTCCATTCTGTTCTTCAATAAGCATCTTAACGGCTACAGTCTAGACGCAGATGTGGACGGCACTCATGTCACTCTAACGGGCACAGTAGCTCAAGATATTGAGCGAGACTATGCTGAGCAGCTTGCACTCAGCATTGATGGTATTGAGTCTGTCAGCAATAAGATTCAAATTGATAAACAGTTGGAAAAAAGCACACTCAATAGCACAAAAACTAAATTCACATCATCTATTAAAGATGCCTCTATTACAGCCAGCATCAAAACAAAGCTACTCGCTAACTCGAACATTTCAGGACTAAAAGTAAAAGTCTCAACCGATAGTCAAAAAGTACTTCTGCAAGGTGAGGCAAGTTCAGCTTTAGAAAAAGACTTAATAGAACAAATTGCAGCAAATACTTCTGGCGTCAACCAAGTTATCAATCAAATTCAAATCATTCGCTAGAATAATTTATTCACTCTTCTTTCCCCAAAGCCCTTTCAAGAGGGCTTTTTTTAGCTAATTAAAATACCCACTTATTATTTTCTATATTTTTTTAAATTTCTATAACCACCGCTATTTCATATATCTAAAAAACATTTCATTTTTTATTCACATCATCCTTTTATTTTTTTCACGTATTGATGATAAACCTTGTTGTTTAATTAATTTGTCGACAAGCGAAACCTATTATTTACGTTTAAACAAATTACTTTTTGAAAGAAAGACAAAGTAATTTCTGAACTCAATCTCAAGGAGAACGATGATGAACACTAAAACTTTACTTTCAGTAGCAGCTATTTCACTTGGTTCTATGACAGGCGCTATTGCAGCAGATACAACAAGTGATGCAACAGGTGGCGATTCCACATATACAGATATCAACTATCAAGATAAAAACGACCAAATGCAGTCTTCAACTATGAAGCCAAAAGATGAAATTCCATCATTTACCACTGCTGATACGGACAAAAATGGCTACGTGAATAAAAATGAATTCGAATCCGCACAAATGGATCAGGATTTTGATGATGTAGACACTAATGCAGATGGCAAAGTATCAGAGCGAGAAATGAACAACGCTATTACGATGCATTAATAGCGTTATAAAAAGGGGCGATTAATGCCCCCTTTTTATTAGACAACGCCTCTAAGGATTTTATACCTGTCTTAAATGTAATTTAACAACAACTCACACTTTAAAACGGAAAGACTCTTTATGAAAAGCACTGCCAACGATACATTCAAATCATCTGAAGCTGCAAACTATGTTGTTGACCGCCTATTAGAACTTGGAATTCACAGAGAAGATATTAGTGTGCTTATGTCCTCTCATACACATGAAAAAGAATTTGATGCTATTGAAGATTCCCACGCTCCTGAAGGTATTGCAACAGGTGCAATCCTAGGTGGTGGCCTAGGCGGCATTGTTGGTGCACTTACTTCAATTGGCACAATAGCCATAACAGGCGGCGCAGGTCTTGTAGCTGCAGGCCCATTGGCATCAGCTTTGCTAGGACTAGGAGCAGGTGCCGGTACAGGTGGTTTACTTGGCGGCATTATTGGACTTGGTTTCGATGAAACCGAGGCCAAACGCAAAGAGAAGGATATAAGTGATGGTCACATTGTTATTGCTGCGCACGTTGATTCCAATCTTTACCAAACGGTACAGGGCATTTTCGATGAAGCACATGAGCGAGAAGAACATAACCGACAACGACGACAAGCCGTTGAGTTCTCATAGTCCAACCGAAAAAGAACAGGTATAAAAAAGGCGCTTTACGCGCCTAGTTAACTACTACTGGGTTTCTGCCACCCTGACATCCCCATAGATACCGAGCATTGTATTTATCAGATCGTCTTCTTTACGCCAACTATTGTTATTTTTAATACAAATCCGTGCGCCTTCAAGAGTGTGACGCCCTTGATCATCACAAACGGTAACTTTAGGTTTGCCTTCAGCTAATTTATTTATCTCTTGCTTACCTCGCCTATCCGCACGAGCAACATCCATACCTGCCAACTGTGTAATAACATTTGAAAAAGCTTGCAACTTCTTATCGGCAAGAAGAGACTTCATCTGTTGAACGCCATCAAGCTTCAGAGAGTCAATTGCTAGATTCATTTTTTGAGTTACAGCCGGACCTCTATAAATCTTCTTTTCAGCTTCCGTAAACTCTTTATTTGAGCGAACTAAATCAGTAGGTATTTCAGCTTCGCCAAGCTTTGGAAGCTTAGCAGCAATCGTCAACAACTCTTCAATATCTTGCGTATTAACACCAACATCTAAAAGCTTTTGCTTTGCTTGTTCAGTAAAAAAGTTTGAAGCAAATTGAGAGATATTATTGCCTTCATCAGATTTATTTTTTACATTTAAAAACGCGATCGCATCCGCAGCATCACCAACTTCATTCCAGCTTTGAGCATGAGGTAAATTCTCAATAAGCTGCCGCTTTAACCCATCAGCCTCTTTCAATAAGTCTTTAGAGACCTTTTCCACTTCTTCATTGGACAAACCACTAATCTCAATACTATTTAAGGCGCTTGCAATCTTTTTAGCCTCTGTTGTTAGTGCTTTTAAAGGATTAGAAAGAAAAGCATTTGCATTCATTCTAACAGCCTGACTATTTCCAACTAAGGTACCCTCTTTGCCAAAAGCAAGTACTGGTTTTTCTGCATTTTTGAAACTAAGAATGCTATTTCTAGACAGACTTGAGAAAGAGCGCTGCAAGGCTTTAGGGGCTTTCGCTAATTTGTAGCCGATATACTCAAGAGCAGTTGCTGCGGTAAATTGAGTATGATTTTTTGAATTATCCAGTTCTAGATGCTTAGTTCCAGCTTCATTTAACTGTACTTTTTTAAACACATCTCGTTTTACGCTATTGCCATCATGACAGTCTCGAGTAACAGCAATAGTATCTGCGCCCCTTCTACTTTCTTTGTAATTTAACTTAAAGCGAGCATGATCTTGACCTTCAGGGACTTCAAGCTTCAGATCACAACCATTAATAGAAAAGGTGGATGACTTTTTCAAATCAAAGACTAATTGATGGCTTGCACTTGTGATAACACCATCGGCCTGCCCTTTGATCGGCATAATCATAGATAAAGCTGTGTGCTTTTTCGCAAACTTGCTGCCTTCACTACCAAGTAGGTTAAATGCATGACCATTCGTCATTTGAATTGTGTTTGCCATAAAATCCTCGTTTTTCTATAAATTCATGAATGGTATATCACAAGCCACAGCTAAGGCGTAACTCTGAATTACACAAGACTAACAAGGTGATTGATAAACCACTGATGTGTCAATATATTGACAAAAAAGATATAAAAAAGAGGTCATAAAAAAACCTCGACTAAATCGAGGCTTTTATTATGGCATCAGTGTGATTTACTTTTGATTGAAGTCATCACGAACAGTAATACCATTTTCAGCAAGGACACTTTTTGCCTGAGCAATCGAGTACTCACCAAAGTGGAAGATACTTGCAGCAAGCACTGCATCAGCACCACCAACCTTAACGCCGTCTACAAGATGCTGTAGATTGCCTACACCACCTGAAGCAATAACAGGAATGCTCACGCTTTCAGTAATTGCTTTTGTCAGCTTAAGGTCGAAACCACTCTTCGTGCCATCGCGATCCATGCTTGTGAGCAGAATCTCACCAGCACCAAGCGCAGCTACTTTCTTCGCGTATTCAATAGCATCAATACCAGTTGCCTTACGGCCACCGTGAGTGAAGATTTCCCACTTGCCTGGCGCAACTTCTTTCGGGTCAATTGCAACAACAATACACTGAGAACCAAAAGCTTCACTGGCTTCTTTGACCAGATTCGGGTTCATGACAGCTGCTGTATTAATTGCAACCTTATCGGCACCGGCATTGAGAAGACGACGTACGTCTGCGACTTCACGAACACCACCACCAACAGTTAATGGAATAAAAATGCGACGAGCAATTTCTTCAACTGTATCAAGTAATGTTGCACGGCTTTCATGGCTTGCAGTGATATCAAGGAAACAGATTTCATCTGCACCTTCTTGGTCATAACGAACAGCAATCTCAATTGGGTCGCCAGCGTCACGAATACCAACAAAGTTAACCCCTTTAACAACACGGCCACGATCCACATCAAGACATGGAATTAAGCGCGTTGCTAATGGTGATATTTTAATTGTCTCACTCATTATTTTGCTTCCAAATAGGTATCAGATAGAGCCTGTGCTTCTGCAAAATCTAAAGCACCTTCATAAATTGCACGACCAGTAATCACACCAAATAACTCAGCGTCTAGCTCACAAAGTGCTTTAATATCGTCAATCTTTGAAACACCGCCAGAAGCAATAATTGGAATAGAAACAGCTTTAGCAAGCTCTTTAGTTGAGTCAAGGTTAACACCCTGCATCATGCCGTCTTTCGCAATATCAGTGTAGATAATCGCTTCAACGCCGATATCTTCAAATTTCTTCGCAAGAGAAACAGCAGACATAGTGGATACTTCTGCCCAGCCTTCTACTGCTACGAAACCGTCTTTCGCATCGATACCAACCATAACTTTACCAGGGAAAGCTTCACATGCTTTTTTAACAAACTCTGGCTCACGTAGCGCAATAGTACCTAGGATAACGCGCTGAACGCCGATATCCATGTACTGTTGAATTGTTTCAAGGCTACGAATACCACCACCAACTTGCACTGGTACATCTTTAAACTTTTCAACGATCTCTTGGATTACACCAAGGTTTTTTGGCTGACCTGCAAAAGCACCATCAAGGTCAACAAGGTGAAGACGACGTGCGCCTAGCTCAACCCACTTTGCAGCCATTTCAACAGGCGTTGTTGAGAATACAGATGCTTGGTCCATATCGCCTTGACGAAGGCGAACACACTCACCATTTTTTAAATCAATTGCTGGAATCACTAACATAATAAAAATCCTAGATCTTTAGGGAATCAACTTTTCGCTGGATTCCATTTCACAAAATTAGATAGAAGCTTTAAGCCCCACTGATGGCTTTTTTCTGGATGGAACTGTGTCGCAAACCAGTTATCAGCACCAACAGCAGCAGTAAATTGACCGCCATATTCGCAATGAGCTTGCTGTACTGCAATATCAGCTGGTTGCACTTTGTAAGAATGCACAAAGTAAAAACGAGCAGCTTGTGGAATACCTTCAAACAATGGGTGATCATTATGGAATACTTCGTTCCAACCCATGTGAGGGACTTTTAAACCTTGCTCTGCAGCAAACTTAACAACCTTACCTTTCACAAAGCCAAGGCCATCGCTGCCACCATTCTCTTCACCTGTTTCGAAAAGCACTTGCATACCAACGCAAACACCCAGAAACGGCTTGGATTTGAATGCTTCACGCACAGCAGTATCAAGATTTGAATTTAAAAGCTGCTGGTAGCAGTCACCCATAGCGCCAACGCCAGGAAATACAACTTTATCTGCAGCAGCAATCACTTCAGGATCACTTGTAAGAACAACTTTTGCATCTACGCCGCTGAGCTCAACTGCTTTCTCAAGACCTGAGTGAACAGAGTGAAGATTGCCACGACCATAATCAACAATTGCAATTTGCATTTTATATCTCGTTTCTTTTATCAGAGTTTATAGAGAGCCTTTTGTGCTTGGCATTTGGCCTTGCATACGCTCATCAATACTAACAGCCATACGAAGTGCACGACCAAATGCTTTAAAGATTGTTTCTGCTTGGTGATGGGCATTAGTACCATATAGATTTTCGATATGAAGTGTCATACCAGCATGGTTCACAAGACCACGGAAGAATTCTGTGAAAAGATCCACGTCAAAACGACCAATTGTCGCACGTGTATAAGTCACACGCTCAAAAAGACCTGGACGACCTGATAGGTCAATCACAACGCGAGAAAGCGCTTCATCTAATGGCACATAAGAGTGGCCATAACGAGTAAGACCTTTCTTATCGCCCCATGCTTTTGCAAGGGCTTGGCCCAGAGTAATGCCTGTATCTTCAACAGTATGATGGTCGTCGATATGAGTATCGCCTGTGCATTGAATATCAAGATCGATCACACCATGACGAGCAATCTGATCAAGCATATGATCAAGGAAAGGAACACCTGTTTCACCAGTCAATTTACCTTTACCATCAAGGTTTACTTTAATTTTGATCTGAGTTTCAGAGGTATTACGCTCAACTTCCGCAATTCGTTGAATTGTCATATAAAATCTCTCACAGGTTAAACAAAATGAAATGGTACCGCCTTTAGGCCATCACTTCAATAATTGTAGAGGGTAATTAAGGCGACTTTAGAAGCATTGCCCAGTACAGCTATACCTCTCAAATAGATAAGCCGTTGAAAAGGTCAGCAAGCTATTTCGACCACGTCCCTAAGTTAAATATTAAAAGCTTCTTGCTTTAAGAGCTGTTCACTTCGACTAATACCCAACTTTTGCGCTTGATGCTTCCAGTTTTTAACCGATTTAAGAACTTCATCATAAATTGTAGTGGCTTCTTTAAACGACAACCTAAAAAAATCAATAACTTCAAAAGCAAGCTGATAATCGAGATGATTTGCAGTATCTGTAATATTCAAATGCAAACCTCTCTTACCGACAATAGGGTTTATGTCATAAGCAGGCGATAAACGCCAGCCTTGATTAGCTAAAATAAAGCCATGGTTACGTAGATGGTCGTCCGTATTTGAAACCGCAATATTGAAAACAATTCGTCGCCAAAGCTGTGCCAAGTCACTTTTAGTTTGCGAGCCACTATTGGTCAGAAACTCTGCCAGCTCTAAATAGCTAGCACCTTCAGCATGCTCACCGTCATAATATTGCAGCTGAGTCATTGCTGAAGAAAAGTGAAGCCTTTGATCTCCAACGCGATCAAATCTTTTAGTGATAAAAGTATGGTGCTCAGAAGTAAATTTCATGATTTGACTTTCGAACATATCCACACCTGCATCCTGAGCCAAGAGATAGCAAAGCATCTCCCATGCACCAACATCAAAAGTATCATTTTGATTTGGAAATTTGGCGATCCACAAATGATTATGCTCATCCCGAACACAGGCTTTTGGTCTTGCACCACCTAAGGATGAACCTGGGGATATCAACATCTTAAGCCATGAATAGTATTCATCACTTTCTATGTTTTGGTCTTTTTCAATCTGTATTGCTGCATGCTCTAGCTCACGCAAAGACGTCATGGGCGGGGCTGCAAATTCGTCGTTATTATCTAAGAAGGCATCTGTGTTATTAGCTTTAAAGCGTATCCCCCCCATACGATAGGAATCATGCACACCCAAAAGATAATCGAGCTCAGTTAATCTTGCAGTAGGCCTAAGCCCTTTATTAAACTCAATGGCAGCACGCCGTTGCATCAGTATTCTGCCCCAACGATCAGGGCACGAATCTAAAAATGCACGAAAATTCTTATCCGGAGTATCATTATAATGCTCGCCTGAATGAAGCTGTAATAGTGGATCTATTTGTATACGATACTCAGACTGCAAAAAGTCTCGTTCATAGGAAAAACTAAATACACCACTCCTGCTTGTATCAACGTAGGTCAGCTGCCCTACTTTTAATGGTTTATCAATAGGACTCCAATGGGCAAACACATCAACAACTGCTCGAGACATGCAATTAGCCTCCTAGCAATTTCGCATTTTGTAATTGAATCCCCACTTCATCCTTCGCAGCAATTTCTGCAAAATTATCAAGCAGGCCTAATACCCCAAGCACCTTAATATAGGCACCTATAGCGACACCGGGATCGCCCTCAAAAATCTTTTTGATTGTTTTGGCATCAAACCCCGTACGCTCACTGAGTATTTTTTTGCTAAAGCCTCTTCGCTTCAAAGCTAGAAGCAGGTCCTCACCAAACACTGATAGAACTTTTTTTTGTCGTGGAAACAATACTTTGTGTAAATCTCTTTTAGCCATATTGAACCTCATAAAGCCCCAAAATCAATAGGACTATATTCCCATAAAAATACAATATATAGGATTATAGTCCCACTTACAGATTCAAGAGTCAAGTTGGCACTAGAGATACAAAAAAGGACTATATTCCCTTTTTTATATAAAAAACGGGAATATAGTCCTACTATAGATGCATTTATAGCTTATTAGAAAGCACCCACTGTATTCAACGCAGCTGCAGTTGTCGCTAACTGGAAGAGTATTTGCGATGTCTTCTGCCAGATTGTCAATGGCGCCATACGATCAATATCAGTTGGAACAACCAAGGTATCACCTGCTTGAAGGTTACGCTTCATACCAAGGAATAAGAACTTCCACTTATACATTGGTCGAACTGTACCGTCACGGCTGATCACATAAGCATGTTTCTTATCAGCCTTGCTTGTTACACCACCACTCTTTTTCAAATAGTCGCCAGCATCAGCGCCCTTTTCATAAAGATGTGACGTTGGAAAGTTCACTTCTCCTAGAATTGAAATCTCTTGAATATAAGGAGGAATCGTAATTGAATCACCATCTTTGAGGGTAACATCAACCACATTCTTTTTATCTTTCAAAATACCAGGCAAGTTAAACACCAAACGACCTGTAGCTTGTGTTTCTTTAATTTGAGACTTTAAATTTTGCGTGACAGCATCGAGTTGCCCAAGCTGGCCTAGTTCATCGGCTTTTTGCGCTGCAACAGCTGCGGCTTCTTCTTCAACCTTCTTGGCTAAACGATCAAGCATTTCTTGCTCTTTTTGTCTTAAGCTTTCACGTAAGAAAATAGCGCCTTTTGCATCAGCCTGATCAGTTAAACCACCAGCACGCTCAATAAGCTGGCTGATTGTTTCACCTTTCGTCACTGGATAAACACCTGGGAACTGCACCTCACCGCGGAGCGTCACTTCAATTGTCTCACCCCATTGAGGCACCATTTTAACGACTACTTGATCCCGAGACATCAGTGGAATTGCACCACCCTTTTCATCTAAAGCAACACTTTGATGAACAACTTCATAGGAGTCTCGACCAGAGGCAATATTAATACGGCTTAATTCTGCAGATAATTTATAAGCTTCTTCACGCAATCCACCAGCAATCGCAATAAGTTTTTCAACATTGGCACGATCAACTAATGGGTATTCACCAGGATACTGTACAGCACCGGAAATAGTCACAAGAGGTGTAGCAACACCATATAAAGATTGTTGAGCTAAAGCATCCATCACTGGTTTTAAAATTAACGCACGTTCTTCAGCAGCACCGGCTTTGGGTAACACGATAATTTCATCACGAGGTAAAAGTAATTCAGAAGATGGACCTTGAGTTAAATCAATATATTTAAATTCAAAAGCATTGGTTGTCGGATGCATACGAGCCAAAATAATCCCTTGGCGAGACGCATCTGAAGTGACATGACCTGCAAGACTTAAAGCTTGATCGACTGTCATTTGCTGTGCCAAAGGATATTCACCAGGGGCACGCACAGCACCAGTCATAAAGATGGTTGGCGCATGTGCCCCACCTTGCAATTGACGATGTAATAAATCAGTCATTGATTTTGTTTTAAAGGAACGATCAATAGCACCAGCTTCGAAGACCATAATTTCATCACGAGGCTGTAAAAGAAGATTGGCAGTTCTATCACCACGGATAGCATCACCTAAATTAAACACTTCAAATTCTGTACGGCGAGTATCACCCACTTCACGTTTTAATAAGGCAATGGAAAGATCTGGGTTTTTCTTTAAATCACTCACTTGATCAATAACATCTCGAACGCGCATGCCTTTTTTCCATGAGGAATAACCAGGTCGCTGCACATGACCAGACACAGTCACAATTGTTTCAAGGGTGTCTAAAACAGAAGGAATTTCAAGAATATCGCCATTTTGAGCGTTTAAAGATTGTTTTTTAAGGTTGATACTCATCACAGTGCGCTGCCCTTGGCTATCCACTCGTTGCACACGAGCTTCAGCAGGATAGGCATTTGAATCGTAACCGCCAGCAAGTTTTACAATATCTGCATAACTTGTTTCATCTTTTAATTCATAAATAGCAGGTCGTCGAACTTCACCAGTAACAGCAACTGTTTTCTTTAATGGTGGAATAAAAATAACATCACCAGGCAGTAAACGCTTATCTTTGCTGGTATTGCCGTTAATTAATAAGTCATAAAGATCAAGTGTATTAATCACCTCACCATTACGCTTTAATTGAATTGTGCGAAGGGAACCGATTGTTTCAATACCACCACTGGCAAATAAAGCATTTGTCATGGTTGCAAGAGAACTCACGGTATATGAACCAGGGCGATAAGCTTCACCCAGAACAAAAATTCGAATTGAACGTAACTCACCCATGGTAACACTGGCTTTCACACCAATCATTTGCTCACCAACAAGCTGATTAATACGATCTTTTAATTCACCAAAATTTAAACCATTAACAGAAACTGGGCCAATTTCAGGAAACTGAATCATCCCTTCTCTATTAACCACCAACTGATTATTGGAATTTTCTTTACCGTACAACTGCACTTCAATCGTATCGCCAGGCCCAATCACATAATTGGCAGGCACAGGAATATCTGTTGCTGGCGCAAAAGTACTTGGCGTACCAGCAAAAAGATCATACCCGAATGGCATTAAAGTAGAAGAATCGGCGGTGTATTTGGATTCATCATCGTCTTTAGACGCTGAAGATTGAATATTTTGATATTTATTGGAGTAAAGATTTTGGTGAGAGCAATATTCTTCCAGCTGCGCTAAATAAGCATCATCAGCAGTAGTAGTAGTGTTTTTACCAGACTCTTTACTCGATGATTGAAGATTATTCGTAGAAGACTTGAAGTTTTCAAAGCGTAAATCATGACAACGTTGGTCTACAGAAATACCTGTAGCCCCAGTCTCTTCATCGACTTCATTTTTATAGCCATTTTTTTGAAAGTATTGATATTGCTGTTGCTCAAATGTTGTCTCAACGAAAACAGGCCTATCGCGAAGAGGTCCAAAATATTGATCTTCCTCACCATAAAGCTGTTTTAAATAATCTTGTTTATTTTGTTGAAACTTAAGTTGTTCACCGAGATTAACTTCAAACTCACGATTTAAATTGGTAAAAGCTTGCGCATCGTTATAACGATAGCCGCGATACTTTAAAGTAAAATAAGTAAGAGGATCTAAAAGAGCAGCATTTTTCTTAGACTTTGCTGATTTTTGAATAGTATTCGATTTAACCTGACGAGGCTCAACAGTTGGCTTAGATTCAACTTTTTGCTGGCTTTCACCAGAAGCCATACCAGAAGGTAAGCTCACACCCATAGATTCAGCAAGGGCCTGCTGCTCTGAAGGTGACATACTTTTGAACTGATCAATTTGTGCTTGAGTTGGTGTAAAAGCAGCAGCCAAGCTACTGAGCACCAAGCCCAATATTAAAATAATATGCCTCACACCTGATCGCAAACATCGTGTTTGCCGAACGAAGGCGCAAGAATTAGTCATGCATTCCATCGCAACCTACTCTTAGTAATACTCTAACTTACTTTTATTATTGCGCCGACTCTTGTTTTCACACTTATAGTCATGCGCTCAAAATTGTGTGCTCACAATTATATGTGCACAGTCATAGAGAGCTTTACCAATAACATATTAATATCATTGGCAATTAAATCCTTTTGAAGGGAAAATTCCTAGCATCTCTGAAAATAGCTAGATTAGCGGTATAATGCAAGGTATTAAGTCTAGAAATTATTCAAAAAGAGTTACTTATGCCAGAATTACCAGAAGTTGAGACCACCGCCAGAGGCTTAAACCAAATTATTCCTGATACTCAAATTCAGGAGATGCGCATTTATGACAACCGCCTACGCTGGCCTGTGGATTTTGACATGGTCGAGCTTGTTAAAAACACCCGTATAGGCGAAGTGCTGCGTCGCAGCAAATATCTTTTAATACCTGTCTATAAGAAAACAATTCAAGGCTATATGATGATTCACCTTGGCATGTCTGGCAGATTACAGGTTGTCCCTGAAGGTACACCTCGTGAAAAGCACAGCCATTTAGAATGGTTTTTAAACAACAAACAGGTACTACGCTACACCGACCCTCGCAGATTCGGCTCTGCTCACTGGCTTACACCAGAAGAAGCTGAAGGCCCAACATTACACCCATTGCTAGCGTCACTAGGGCCAGAACCCTTGGAAAAGGCTTTTTCCGCCCAATACTTATTCGACATAACACGCACCCGTTCTCAGAAAATAAAAGTGTTCATTATGAATGCGCATATTGTTGTGGGTGTCGGTAATATTTATGCCAGCGAATCACTTTTTACTGCTGGTATTCACCCAGAGCGGGCGGCATCAAGCCTTACCTTGGACGAATGCAAAGCCTTAGTCAAAGCTATTAAAGCAACTCTTAAGAAAGCCATTAAAGCAGGAGGCACAACCTTAAAAGACTTCCAAAGCAGTGAAGGCAAACCAGGTTACTTTCAGCAAGAACTTAAAGTCTATGGCCGTGAAGGCTTGCCCTGCCTCAGCTGTAAAAGGGAAATACAGCAGAAGAAACTCGGCCAAAGGGCTAGTTTTTACTGTGAGCACTGCCAAGTTTAAAAAAGCACCCGGATTGTATATTTTTTAACCGATACATACGTCTTATTGGTACCATGGCTAGCAACAACTTTGAGCCTTTCACTATTCTCAATAGGGTTGCAGCCATGATCACACCTATAACCTATACATCTATAAACTCATGCCAGCCGCTTGCCCTCAATGCAGATAAACTCGCAAAGCTCAAACCCTGCTCTCTAACAGATATCAAAGCATGCATTCAATACGGCTTAGAACTCAAAACCACACCAATAAGCCTCAAACATCTGCAAAAAATAGATGCATCGATTACCCAGACTCAAACCATTAAAACTTCACCAGAAGAATACCAAAGGCTCACCTTTGCTCAAAAAGTCATTCGAGGCTTTTGGGGGCTCATGCAAAACGGCCAAGGCAATCAAAAACAAAGTATTCAAAAAAGCAATAGACAATCTTTTATTAATACAACTCTTGTGCGCTCTCTCAACAGACTGATGAGTTTAGAAACATCAGAACTCAGTGCAGTCTGCGAAGCCAAAGGCTCCTTAGTGATGGGAAAGGCTGTATCTGAAGATACAGATGTGCAAGAGCTTGAATCTGAGCTCAAAAAACTTCAAGCAACAAAGGCACCAGCTCAAAAGATTGCTGAAACAACTTCAAAGCTTAAAGATGCCAAGCAAGAGGCTTATGAGTTTGGCCAGTTTCTCTATAAGAACAGGCTAACAAAATTAAAAAAAGCTCAAGAAAAACAAAAACCAGAAGATGAGGAGCAAAAGCTTACAAGCCGCGCCCTCAATACTGCCACATTAGGTGCAGGCAATTGCAGCGACTTTGCAGAACTTGCGTTCTACTTAATAACTCATGGTGTCTTTGGTGATTTACCTGCAAATACGCCCATTTACCAAGTCGAACTTGCCCACTGCGACCACAACGTTGTGTTGATTGGTGATTTAAAACAAAACCCAATTCTCATTGATTCATGGATTATGCAACCAATGGCATTACGATTTAACGAAACGCAATATGCAAAAAAGGTTGATTTAAACAAAGACAATTTAGAAATGGAGTTAACCATTATTAACGAGTTTAAAGCTAGCGACAAAATAAAACCAGCATTTCCAAAAGGCGCTATACACAAACATACTTTAGCAATTAAATTCTTAATTCAAAAAGGTGAAATCAACTACCCATCTCACAAAGAAATAACCGAAGATTTGGAAATGCACGAAAGAACGAAGCTTATTGTTGATCGACAACTTATGACGGACAAATTAGTTCAATACATATAACAAAAAAGCCAAGTCAGTTATGACTTGGCTTCACACATCAATACAAAAACAAATTACCATTTGTCTTCCTTCTCATGAAGAATTTTACCATCAGTTGCACTTAGTTTAATTTCATATTCCATATCGCCTTTTACAGCTTCAGCTTCCCAAACACCATCATCCCATGAGATCTCAGTAATATTTTGATAACCCTGCGCTTCTAGCTTTGAAGCTACTTCAGAAATAGTCATAGCATCTTTTGGTAGAGTTTCAGCAGCGTTAGCAGCAAATGGAACAGCAAGACCAGCAACAACAATTAGTGATTTAATATTCATAACATCTCCTTGGTTTAAATGTGTCGTTAAAGAATACAATTATTAAGCTACGCCTTTAAATGTGAAATTTTCGAAAAGTTTTTTAACTTTTTTAAATTTAATTTTTTTCACATATAAATCACAAAACCATCTACTAACCAGTCCAAATTAGTTAAAACCACACCCATGATTGAAAACGTATAACAACGATTTCCGTTATCGATAATTACACCTCTTAGAATTGATTAAATTCACGTTTCAATATCCATCAGCATTTAAAATCAGCACCACAGATGAGATACCAAGAGCATAAGGAAGTAACATGCATTTCACTATAAGGCCTGCAATTAATATTCAACATGAACATATCCACTATAGAGAGCCATGCAATAGCACAGTTGAACACCCCCACTCTAAACGAAACATTCTATTTCAAAAGATAGAAAGCTCAACAGCTAAAGGTTTACCATCTATCTCCCTAGGAGCAAGCATTGCTTTGCTAGCAACAGGTATGACTGCAGTCGGTGGAGCTTGCTCGCTGATCGCAATAGGGCTCTTCTCAAGCTTTAAAGCTAATATTAAAAGATTTAACTCAACACAGGTTGATGCAGAAAAAAATCTTAAAGACGTATTTGAAATTGTGTTTACACCCAATACGGGAACGGCTTTTTATGCTGTTAGGCTTAAACCAGACATCAACCCTAAAACCACTGCATTTCACTTATATAGTCGTGCTTGTCCAAATATCATGGGTAATACAGTGACCTATGAAAGACTTATTAATAAAATTAATCAAGAATTACTACAACAGGTTTCTCAAATTCAATCACCAATATCACCACCCAATCAAGCTCGTATTCCAGATGAAATAGTAAATGCAGCTGCAAAAGCAATCAGGCTTGGCACTAAGGAATATATTGGTCGGTCTGTAGCAGTAAAATCGGTAATCACGTTTGCATCATTTGCAGTAGCTGGCGGCCTTATAGGATCGGCATTTCCAGTAATTGGAACAGGTTTTGGAGCTTTAGGCGGTATAGGCATAGGAATCGCTAATGCTTTTATTACATATCATAATTATCAAAAAGATTTAAAAAACATAGAGGAAATTGTTTTAAATCAATTATAAAATCAGCAAGCAATTATTTTAGGTTAGTAAGCATAACTATGTTAAAAATGTGATTAAAGCGAAAACCCTACTTCACACTCTATCGCCATTTAATCTGTCAATTTAGGTACTAAGTTAAACACATTAATTATGGAGAGCAATGATGAAAGGCAACACTTTATTTACAGTATTAACACTTGCTGCAGGCGCATTAGTTTCAACAACAGGTATTGCGCAAGACAATCAAATGAACGATGCAGCAACAGGCCAACCACACCATCAAATTGAAATGGATAAAGCAGAAAGACTACAACCAGATTCAGCTGCATTTGGCAAAATGGATAAAAACAGTGATGGTTCCTTATCACATGAAGAGTTTAAAAAATACGATACAAACCAAAATTTTTCACAGATTGATTCAAACAAAGACAACAAAATATCTCAAGATGAACTAAGCCAAACATACACAGAAGATTCTCAAAACCTATCCGAACAAATGAACTAATTACACTTTTTCAAGGAGAATCTCATGAGTACGCTATTACAAAATTCAAATGAATACACAAGCTCAAAAAGTATCAAAGAACTGTTGAAAGATGGCAGCTATGACCTTATCGACCGACAAGCAAAAAAGCTTTCAAGTGTATTAGATGTCTATTCAACTGCTGCAATTAATGCAGCTGCAAGCCTTAACTCAGGCCATAAAGATACTTGGGTCACACAGAAAGTGACACAGGCCTCAAATAAAGTTAATTCCTATGCTGCAGCGCTTGGCACCACCCCACCCCAAACACTGGTTAAGCAAGCAGGGCAATATGCATCACGCAATAAAGGCCTTCTTCTTGCAGCGGGGTTTGCTATTGGGTTTGGCTTAAGTCGGGTCCTCAGAGCTACAACCAGCAAAGAATCTCAGGAACAACCTGTCTCTGACACAAAAGAGCCAGTAATTGCATTGGAGACTGACATTGAGTCTAAGCGCAACGATTTGATTGCCAATAACAAAGTCCTCGATAGAGCCCATGTAGAACTTCATGAAAGCAATCCTGAATTTATGACAGAAGATGACGTAAATTCAGTGACAGGCGACAACGCTCAGCGTGAGCTCTATTTTCAAGATAACCGCTAATTACACAATTTCAAACCAACATATAAAGGACAGCTCTTATGAAACTTACAACTTTAAAAACAGCAGCACTCACAGCTTTACTTGCAGCATCAACAAGCTTTGCAGCTGGAACAGTTACCCAAAGCAACAACGGCATGCAGCCAAATCAAGATGTACAGCAAGTACCTTCACAACACAGGTCTAACACACCAACGCAAATGGACCACAACCAAGATGGCTCCGTGACTCATTCAGAGCACAGGCAATATAACCAGATCAGAAATGCGAATGATATAGAGCGTGAAACAAATATCACGACTCAGGAAGAGCTTGGCCAGAGAGATGAAGACAAGCCGTTTAGGGATACACAGAGAGTTAATTAACCGGCAGAAAGCATGGCTAGCAAACCTCTATATCTACCTAAAAACTGTGTAATATTGAAGTTCAACTTCAATATTACACAGTTTTGTAGTTATTTTTAGGATGTTAATACACTATTTCTTAAATGCCTCATTTGCTTTATAGCAAGCAAATACAAAGAAACCAGAAGCCCCAATATGCCGGCAGTGATAATACGCTTAAATAAAAACCTGACCTAAGCCTGCGACCAATCTTCAAGCTTTAATAAATTTTGTATATTAAAAAAAGCCTTGTCATTAGTGACTAACACTGTATCTTCGGATTTAGAATGTGCTGCAATTAACATATCCATACACCCTAAAGAAATGCCTTCCTTCTCAGATGCCGTTCGTAACTCTGCATATGTTTTAGCAGCAACAGAATCCCAAGGGAGAACTTCAACTCGAAGCAAAAATTCATGAACAATTGTTTTTAATCTTATTGCTTCTGGCTTTTTAGCCACACCTCGCCAAAGCTCAGCCTCAGTAATAGCTGAGATACAAATATTGGCCATAGGTACTTCAAGTAAACGCTCTCGAATAGAGGGGTTATTCCCCTTAATGATATAGCTAACCGTATTGGTATCGAGCATATACCTTACATTTTCAGTCATTAGAATAGGTCCTTTTCTTCTGCTATAGCATTATCACGATCAGACATAAAATCTACAGGAACCTGTTCATTGTCCATCATTTCAAAAAAATCCTGCCAGGAGCCAGGCTTACGGGAAAGAATGATGTCACCGGTTTCAGGATCTCTTCGAATAAAAACTTCTTCACAATCAAAGCGATAATCGACAGGTAGTCGTAAAGCTTGGCTACGACCATTCATAAATAATTTTGCAGTATGTCTCATAGTAAACCTCAGCAATGTAATATACCATGATATATATCATAAAACACTTTCAGTATATGCGCAACAGATGGAATAATCACGCAACCTAGCTTATAAGTTCATAATGAAAAAGTTTAAAATAAGCTTGATATAGCAATAACTTACAACTAGACAACTAATCAGACATCATCCAGTTTCTAGAAAGATAGATAGGCTTAATTTCAGGGATGTGTCGAAGATATTTTAATTAGATACCAACCATTGAAAATGAATTTAAAAATTCACGTTCCCATAACACATTTTTATCAACACTACTTAGTTCGGCCTCATCACAAACCTTATCCCAATTAGATTGTATTGACATAACAAGTCTATTAATAATATCTCGTGCCTCATCATCGCCTAATAAACAATACTTTGCTGCCTTTAAACATAATTTAAGTTGACTCAAATTTTCTGAACCATAAATGAGCATAGCTTGGGAAGCTTCGTTACCAGTTCTCCCTTGCGGACAGATATCGTATGCCGGGGTGAGTGAGAGGTATTTTCCATCCCAGAATGCAGCATGATTACGCGCATGATCATCTGTATTGCCACATAGTATATTAAAGACAAGCCTTCTAAAGAGTTCTTTTAACTCTTCCTTAGGCTGACTAAATTTATACCGAATAATTTCAGCTAAACGCTCATAACTTGCATAACGAGCAAACATATCATCTAACTCAAAAAGAGTGAGCGCAGATACCATTATTTTACGAGTCCAATTATTTTCATATGCTATGCGGTCAAAACGCTCAACAAGCAGCACATCTTTATGGGCAGCTTTGACTAAGTGAACATTTGCCACATTTAAACCAGCGTGCTTTGCTAAACGCATCGCTATAAATTCTGCTTTAACAATACTCCATAAATCAGTACTTGAAGAAAATTTAGCGACATATTTTTTTCCATTACTTTGTATTAAGGCCTTTGGTCGCGCACCACCAATAGAGCTTCCATGAAATAATGCTCGATCTAGTTCTGCGGTAAGAGGAATACCTTGTTCAACCTTTTCAGCAGAAGATATTAATTCATCAAGTTCAACATGTTGAGACACCCGTGGAATATATTCTGTGGGAGAGAGCTGAAAATCTAATGCGCCAATACGATCAGAGCCAGATTCAAGTAAATAAGTCAATTCACTTAAGTTTGAAGTATCAGTATCCGCCCCTTTAGAGCCATAAAGCTGATTAATGATAACTCGCCTGCCCCAAGCATCAGGTGAGCTATCTCGTATACAGCCAGGGATATGTAACCCTTTTAAATTTTCAATAACTCCAGCACGAAGTGGTAGTTCAGGCTCGTAAATTGAAATTGCAGGACACTCATCATTCACTCTCTCCAAGTAGCTTTTACCATAATTAAAAACCAAGCGACCTTGACCATGCTCTGTTAGCTTACCGGCTACTACAGGGTGCAGCTCATTTGGCAACCAAATCCAAACAAACGCATGATCATAATTTTTTTTAGAAGTCGTCATCGAAATCTCTCTTGATTATTTTTGGAGCAGTTTTAGGTAACAAAATAAGCTTATTGTTTGTTTCATCAACATAGCGTTTTACATTTAGTTCGTTAGAATCAAACAGAGTGATGCCTAACAATGCAGCAACTTCAAAAACTACACCAACCTCACATCGGGGGTCAGCTTTTTCAATTCGTTGAAGCATACTTCTAGAAATCCCAACCCTCTCAGCTACAGATTTTGCTGAAAGTCGCTGTTCAAGGCGATGCGAACGGATCAGCCCAGCCAAAAGCGCAATAGTATCAATAACATACTGCGAATAAGTGCGTGTAACTGTTTTAGCCAAAGTAAATCTACCTTCAAAAAATTAAAAAAGTGACCTATATATAACTCATATAAAATCTATATGCCCCATATATAGGTCATATTATACCGAAAAAGAATTAAGTCAAGCATTTATATAGACGGGCATGGGTGCACCATTTCTGCCAAGCAAAAGAAGTCTATATTTATTTTACCTCTTGAGAAGCTATGGCTTGAGCGTCAATATCAATTATATAAAGCTACCTCTGCACCAAACAAACAGAAATAAAGCCATAGTAAAAATAACAAACCCTCGATAAAATACTGCCAAAGTAGGGGCGGTATTTAATATAATTGACGAAAATCAACACACCAATGCTGCCAACACACTTAGCAGCATTCTCTTTAAGATGGAAGAAGACTCAAATATCGAGAACTTAGACTATCACCTCACTCAGTTGATTGAACTCTTAAGCCACCCTGGTTATGAACACGTCACACAGGATTTTTTAAGCTGGCTTAGACATGTTATTGAAGAAAAGCACCAAATGGAGTTTGACTTTGGCCAGATTGAAAGCATTAGCGAGGCACGAGATATGTTAAAAGAAAATATCGAAGCGTGGAAACAAAACTTGATCGTTACAGGTGTAATGCAGGGCCGTGAAGAAGGATTGACCCTTGGGCGTGTGGAAGGCAAAACCTTAGGTCGTGAAGAAGGTATTCTTATTGGCGAAGCCTTACTCTTAGAGCGTCTCCTGAAAAGACGGTTTGGGGAACTGCCTGATAACATCACACATAAACTTCGTTATGCAACACAGGAAGAGCTTGAAAGTTGGAGTTATGCTGTACTAGATGCCAAATCACTTAAAGATATTTTTCAAGATCTTTGAGACTCAACTCGAGTTATCTTTTCCTAAAGATCACTCGATTGGCCAATTTATACCTAAAATTCAAAAACTATAGTGTATATATAACTATTTCTTAAATGCTTCATTCGTCTTATAGCAAGCAAACCCAAAGAAACCAGTGACTCCCAATAGACCAGCAGTAATAATAATACGCTTAGGCGACATATTAACTTGTCGACTACTTTGACCTTGCGCAGCTGGAGCCTGAGCTTCGATATCAAAGATTCTCGACTCAAAGCTGCCACGTCTTGCTACTGCCTCAAGATCGGAATACATACGGGTTAAAGGAATCGGCCTTTGTTTACCAGCAATTCGAACCATAATCTGCTCAGGATGAGCAATAGGTTGCACATAGATACCAACCTTAGCAAGGTTACTGAGAAGCTTGTCATTGGGTTCACGACAGGTAGGACACTTACCTCTTACATCAGCACTGCCCTGCATACCCCAAGTTGAAATACAGACGGCATGAAAGTGATGCTTACAAGCTGTTTCAACAACCGAGTCAGAATTAATATCACTTAAGCGAGCCTTACCAACAGCACTTGCTGTCATTGGCTGACCAACCATAGCGTTAAAACAAATGACACAATCGTTATCTCTTGCAGAGTTGCTTGTATTTTGTCGAACAGGTTGTAGCTCGAAAACCTGGGCAGCAGATGAACTGGCTTGAATAGTTGGCATGGGTAGTCTCCTTATTAAGATCTGGTAATGACGAAAAGTGAGACCATGGTAAGTTGCAATCACAAAAGGGGTTAAGTTACAAACTAACGAGTAGAGATGAAAAAAGTGCAAATAACAGATCAAAAAAAGATCATACGTTCAAAACTGTGACAAAGTTCACATAAGCGATCATTGCCCCTTACCCAAAGAGCAATAGAATACCAACACCAATGTTAGTAAGGGGGAAGATATGGATTTAGAGCAAGAGAAAAGAGCAATAGATGAAGAAGTAAGAAAGAATACTTATGAGGTGAGTATTTTTACTACAGAGGAGATCTCAACGCTTGTTGGCCAAAGCCCAAACCCTATAGCAAAGAAGATTTGGGATAATTTTAATTCCGAGATTTCGACTACAGTCAACTTTCTACCAAATGCTGTTGACGTATACGCGCTAAGCTATCTTATAAATGAATTAGGTGGTGGGAAGCGAGCGTTAAGTACAAAAATAGCTTTAAAAAGCTATGCAGGGAAACAGTATATAATGTTAAGCGGTTACCCTGGCCTCAGAAAAAACCTGACTGCGTCAAAGTACGGCATAAACCATGCAAAAATAGTAAATCTTTCAATTGGCCAAGCTGCTTCAAAAAACTCGATACGTCTTGGTGGACATATTACTATTTATCTTTCTGTTGGATTAAGAGCAGCAGAATTTTTACTTGGTGATGAGCAGTCAATGACTCGTCTATTTGCAGGCTTAGCAGTTGACGTATTAAAAGCTATAGCTGCAATGAAAATAACGGGTGGCTTAGCCGCATTAGCCTATAGTGCAGCGCCACAAATATTAACCTATGCGATTGGTCCACTAGCTATAGTAGTAGCAGCAGGCCTAATTGTAGGGTTTGGCATGTACTATTTTGAAAAAAAATATAGCATTTCAGAACGAGCAATTTCAGCATTAGAGGGTTATCTAGAAGATACTAAAAACTCGTTTAAACCAAGTTATCATGCTATAACCACACTATTACCTAAAGAGCTCAATAAAATGAAACAAGATATCATCGAATCAATTGAGTATATAGGAGAAAAATCAAACCTATTTTAAATAAGAGTTGAAAGTATGAATAAAACATTATTAAAAAGAATTTTCTCAATTATTTTATTTTTTATACTTGGGTGTATATGTGTATATGCTGGCTTAACATATTTAATAGAAATTTGTATAGACATTGGTAAAAGATCAGAACCAATTGATATTAACAGATTCACCCCATCTGCAATTGGACCGGGACTCGCTTTTATAATTATAGGATATTTAGGAGCCTATGGTCTAATTAGAGAAGATGACTCTTTAACAGATAAACAAGGTTATTATCTCAATAAGTCTTTCATAATTTGTGCAATATTAGGATTAGTACCAATGGTCATTTTCCCAATTAGCATGGATATATTTTTAAAAGGGCAGGAATACGTGCTCTGCAATGAAAGAACAGACATAACTCGTTTAAGACAGCAAACCTTTATTTATGCGCCAACGGAGGAGATATGTGAGAAGGCAGAATTCTAGAGATATATGCACATACGAGCATGAAGTGTAGATATTCAAAAATAAAACCTAAACAAGATTGTATTGATGATAGAAAAAAGCAATAAAATAAAAAGAGCATTATCAATTACGATAGGCTTAATTATAGGTTTGTTGTCAATATATATAGGATCAGAATACTTTGTTGAGTTGATAAAATCATTAAAATATAAAAATTCAGTTGTTGAAATAGATAGATTTACACCACCTACCATTGGAGCAGGCCTATTCTTTGTATTGCTTGCAATCCTTGGTACATACCAAATGATCGTCAAAAATGAAGAACTCACACCAAAGCTCACAAAAATACTTATAAATGGGATGATAGTATCCCTACTACTCGCCATTATTCCATTGGTACTCTTCCCAACAAGTCTGAAAATATACTTAAAAAAAAAGGATTATATCCAGTGCAATGAGAGAACAGATATAACCAGCCTAAGGCAACAAATACTCATATACGCGCCGAATAAAGAAATCTGTGAAGAGGCTGGATACTTAAATTGAATTGTAATCCCCCCTCAAACTAGAGACAACCTTAAGTAGAAAATCCTGT